>ERZ507070.49-NODE-49-length-116701-cov-24.466_pt1 | contig 116701 bp, 95 predicted proteins | sample MGYA00512865_ERZ507070 | MGnify/ENA metagenome assembly ERZ507070
AAGTCAACACCTTTTTTCGAATTTTCTTATTTTTAGAAAAATATAGTTAATTCTGCATATTTTGTATTTTATCTGACTTTTTCAAAAAGGACCGTACGCATCACACGCCGGTCCTTTTTCCACAACTTCCTTCTAATTTTTCCCCACGCGCAGAATCGCATCCTGAATATTTTCCACCGGAATCAGTGCGATTCCACCGATTTTCTCCACGGACTTCATGCAGACAGCAGGTAAAATCACCCGCTCGAAGCCCAGTTTTTTTGCTTCCAGTACACGCTGTTCCGCCATGCTGACGGCGCGGACCTCACCGCTTAAGCCGACCTCGCCAAATACGACCGTTTTCTCATCGATCACCTGATCTTTGTAGCTCGATACGACGGCAAGTGTGATGCCAAGATCGATCGCCGGCTCATTCATCTTGATTCCGCCTGCGATGTTGACGTAGGCATCGCTTGTCGAGAGATTGATTCTTGCGCGTTTTTCCAGCACTGCCATCAACAGGTTCACGCGGTTGAAATCGCATCCTGCTGCGGTGCGGCGCGGGATTCCGAAATTACTGTGGCAGACCAGTGCCTGAATCTCGATCAGGATCGGGCGCGTTCCCTCCATGGAGCATGCGACAGCCGAACCGGAAGCTCCCTCCGGCCGTCCGTTCAGCATGTATTCCGATGGATTTTTCACTTCCACGAGTCCCTCTGTCTGCATTTCGAAGACGCCGATCTCATTTGTAGAACCAAAACGGTTTTTGACGCCGCGCAGAATCCGGTAGGACGCATGACGGTCGCCCTCGAAGTACAGCACGGTATCTACCATGTGTTCCAGCACACGCGGGCCGGCCACATTACCGTCTTTTGTCACATGACCGACGATAAAGATCGAAATCCCCATTCCCTTTGCAATCTGCATCAGCACATTCGTCGATTCCCGGACCTGGGATACACTGCCCGGCGCGGAGCTGACCTCCTCGTTGTACATGGTCTGGATCGAGTCGATGACGGCCATCTCCGGCTTCTCTTTTTCCATGACGGCGCGGATGATATCAAGATTCGTCTCGCAGAGCAGGGACAGATTTTCGTTAAATTCTCCGATCCGCACAGCGCGCAGTTTGATCTGGCGCAGGGACTCCTCACCGGAAATGTATAAAACCTGATGTCCTGCTGTGGACAGCATGCGGCACACCTGCAGAAGGAGTGTGGATTTTCCAATTCCCGGATCGCCGCCGACCAGTGTCAGGGAACCCGGCACGATTCCTCCGCCGAGCACCCGGTCGAGCTCTCCGATTCCCGTCGGGATGCGCTCCTCTTTTCCTGTTGAAATTTCCGTCAGATGCACCGGCTTTCTGCCCGCTGCGCTGTGATTTCCGATCCCCTGCGTTCCCGCTGGTGTTTTGGCCGCTGTCGGTTCCTCCACAAACGTGTTCCATTCTCTGCACGCCGGACACTGGCCCATCCATTTTGCGGACTCATAGCCGCAGTTCTGGCAGAAAAAGGCTGTCTTTTTTGCTTTTGCCATAGTTGTCTCCCTTATAATTGTCAAAAAAGCTGCCGCACACGTTCTGCGACAGCCTTCTTTTTTACTTCATCATGCTTTTACGATTTCTACTGCTACATCCTCTGCTTTTTCCAGCTCTACGCTGAAGGAAAGTTTTCCGCCGAGGTTTGTGGTCATGTGGCCAACGTTTACGCCGTCGAGCAGCACCTTGTATTCGGTCTCTGCTTCCATTTCAACGGTGATCTGTGCATCCTCCGGTCCTTCTACTTTGAAGGTCATGCCGCCGTCGAATACGTTCAGATCGGTAACTGCGGTTCCCGGAACGGATTCGTATACGAACAGCCCGTTTCTCTCCAGCTTTGTGATTTCCTTAAAGGTTTTTACTTTATACAGATCTCCTCTGTGCTCAAAATCAGATTTTTTTGCCTTTGCCGCAAGCTCATAATCTCCGAAGCTGATGCCTCCGTCTGCCTCTGTGCGGATTAATTCTTTTACTACTGACATTTGTAAATGCCCTCCTGGTCTTGTCTTTTGTGGTGTTTCGTTTCTTTGTGAAAATCATACCATAATCAAAAAGATTTTACCATATAATTTATGGAATTTTATATTATTTTTTCTCAAGAACCTTAAATGTAATCTCTTTCTTATTCATTCTAGCCGCAACGGTATCGCCTTTTTTCACTTCTCCGTTCAGGATGGCTTCTGCGAGCGGATCCTCAATTTTGCTCTGGATCGCGCGTTTTAACGGGCGGGCACCATACTTGCTGTCGAAGCTGTTTTCCACGAGATATTCTTTCACGGTGTCACGGACTTTCAATTCAATGTCCATCTGCTCCTTGCAGCGGCGCTCCAGATCTTTGAGCAGAATCTGCAGAATCTTCTTCATATCCGCCTTGGTAAGCTGATGGAATACAATAATCTCGTCGATTCGGTTCAGGAATTCCGGCTTAAACATCCGTTTGACTTCTTCCATCACCTGGCCCTTCATGTATTCGTAGTCTTTCCGCTCATCTTCTGTCGAAAGGAATCCAAGGCGTTTCGGCGCTACAATGTTCTGTGCTCCAGCATTGGATGTCATGATAATGCAGGTCTGTTTGAAATCAACTTTTATGCCCTGCGCGTCGGTGATATGACCATCATCAAGCACCTGCAGCAGAATGTTGAAGACATCCGGGTGCGCTTTTTCGATCTCGTCAAACAGGATCACACTGTACGGGTTGCGGCGCACTTTTTCGGAGAGCTGGCCGCCTTCCTCGTAGCCGACGTATCCCGGAGGGGATCCGATCAGTTTGGAGACGCTGTGTTTCTCCATGTACTCCGACATGTCGACGCGGATCAGGGCCTGCTCTGTACCGAAAACTGCCTCGGCAAGTGCTTTGGAAAGTTCTGTTTTTCCGACACCGGTCGGTCCAAGAAACAGGAAGGATCCTGTCGGACGGTTCGGGTCTTTTAATCCGACTCTGCCTCGTTTTACGGCTTTTGCCACAGCTGTCACGGCTTCTTCCTGGCCGACAACGCGTTTATGGAGTGTCTGCTCCAGTCTTGCCAGACGTTTCGATTCTCCTTCCGCGAGACGCTGTACCGGAATTTTCGTCCAGGTGGATACGGTTTTTGCGATTTCTTCTTCTGTTACCTGCAGTTTTTTGTTTTTGCAACGGCGTTCAAAGCGTTTTCGGATCTGCTCCAGATCTTTTTCGAGCTCCTGCTGGCGCGCCTGCAGTTCTTTTGCCTGCTCAAAATCGCCGGCACTGATCGCGGATTCTTTTTCTTTCTGTACTTCGAACAGTGTCTGCTCCTCTTTTGCCATGTTGTCCGGCACCTGGTAGCCGGCGAGCTGTACGCCTGCGGATGCCTCATCGATCAGATCGATGGCTTTATCCGGCAGGAAACGGTCGTTGATGTAGCGGACGCTCATTTTTACGGCTGCTTCCAGTGCTTCATCGGTGATTTCCACGCCGTGGTGGCGTTCGTAGTATGGGCGCAGGCCTTTTAAGATATCAAGTGCTTCGCTTTCCGTCGGTTCTTCTACTTTGACCGGCTGGAAACGGCGCTCCAATGCGGCATCTTTTTCGATGTATTTACGGTATTCTTCGAGCGTGGTTGCACCGATGAGCTGAATTTCTCCGCGGGAAAGGGACGGTTTTAAGATATTGGATGCATCGAGTGCTCCCTCTGCACCGCCGGCCCCGATGATGGTGTGAAGTTCATCGATGAACAGCAGAATATTTTCATTGTCCGTCACTTCTTTGACGACACGTTTGATACGCTCTTCGAACTCACCGCGGTATTTGCTTCCGGCTACCATTCCGGAAAGGTCAAGGACAACAACTCGCTTATCGCGGATCGTTTCCGGCACAATGCCAAGGGCAATCCGCTGCGCCAGACCTTCCGCAATCGCCGTTTTTCCGACACCCGGCTCTCCGATCAGACACGGGTTGTTTTTTGTCCGGCGACTTAAGATCTGAATGACACGCTCAATTTCCTGCCCACGGCCGACAACCGGATCGAGTTTTCCTTCGCGCGCAAGCTCAGTCAGATCCCGGCTGTACTGGTCCAGTGCCGGCGTTTCGCTGGTCTGCGCTCCACCTCTTGTCTGCGGTCCGCGGCCGGTATTTGCATTTCCGCTTGCACCGCCCTGCAGCGGTGCCTCGCCCATGGCAGTAAGGATTGCTCCATATAGTTTCTGAATGTTGATCCCCATGGTAAAAAGCAAACGGGTAGCAACACAGTCACTTTCTTTTAAGATTGCGATCAGCAAATGCTCGGTTCCCACAGCTCTGCTCTTAAAACGCGCTGCCTCCGCTTCTGCATTTTCAAGCACTCTGCGTACCCGCGGAGTATAGCCCGGTCGGGATTCGGTCACGGTGTTTCCGCCTGGTGCAATCAGACGGTCAATCAGTTCGGTAAGCTGTCCGGCATCTACGTGAAACTCAGAAAGCACCATGCCTGCTGTGCCATCCTCCACGTTCAGAAGTCCGATCAGAAGGTGTTCGGTTCCTACGTAATTATGTCCACATTTTTCAGCTGTCCTAACCGCATATGCCAGTGCTTTTTTTGCCTGACTGGTATATCCTTCTCTCATAATACTATTGTCTCCTTCATGTTTCGTCTGCGTAATTGCTGTAAATTTCATCTACAAGCTGATGTACTTCTTCTTTTGATATATTTTTGCAGACGGCTTTTGCAAGAATCACCTGCAGATCTTCGCGCAGTTCCTGCATGGCATACAGTTTATCCGCATCGATAGAGATAACGGCTCCTTTTCTTCGGTCAATCGAAAGAAGCCCCTCCTGCCGGAGTACGCTGTAGGCCTTATTTACGGTATGCATGTTGATTCCGATATTGTCTGCGAGCTGTCTTACCGAAGGTAGAGTATCTCCTTCCTGAATTCTGGAAGTGGCAATACCCAGAATAATCTGATTTCTCAGCTGGATATAGATCGCTTCATCGCTGTTGAAATCGATCTGTATTGTCTCATAATACATAGTTACACCCTGCTTTCTCGTATCGTTTTGTTATACATATGTTATAACAATTCGCAAACTTTGTCAACAAACGGTTTCCCTACCTGTTTTTCTCGTAGATGATCTGAAGACCTTTCAGGAGCAGATTCTCATCGATGATGATGTCATGTCTGCAGTGCGGAATCACAGCTTTCGCCAGACCTCCGGTAGCCACAATCGTGCATTTGCAGCCAAGTTCTTCTTCCATCCGTTCGATCATGCCGTCGATGCTGGCAGCGTTTCCATAAATCATACCGCCTTTCATACAGTCCAGCGTATTTTTGCCAATGACTTTTTTCGGTGCTGTCAGACTGGTCTGGCTAAGCTGCGCGGCATTTGATACGAGAGCATCCAGCGAAGTACGAAGTCCCGGAAGAATCACGCCTCCGATGAAGCTTCCTTTCTGATCAAGTACACTCATCGTCGTGGCAGTTCCCATATCGATAACAATCTGCGGACATGTGTATTCATTCAGCGCTGCTACTGCTACAACAACAAGATCGCTTCCTGCCGTTGCGGGGTCGTCCAGTTTGATATTAAGTCCGGTCTTCACACCGGGGCCGACAACTTTGACCGGCTTTTTAATCACTTTTTCTGCCGCACTCCGGCAGAGCTCTGTCACCTGCGGAACAACGGAAGAGATGATACCTCCTTCGATCTGCTCCACCGGAATCTCATACAGTTCCAGTACATTTTTCAGGCTGACTGCGTATTCCAGCTCTGTTTTTGCCTTGTCCGTGGAGAGTCTTTCGATAAAGTATGTTTTTTTCCCTTCCACACACCCAAGGACGATGTTCGTGTTGCCGATGTCTATTGCAAGGATCATGATTCAGGTTCCTCCTGTAAAAACTATGAAATGAAATTCTTGTGGTTTTATTATACATGGTGCGGCGCTTTGAGACAAGGAAAAAGACAGCAAGAAAAAGACAATTAAGTCGATTTCATACTGTCTTCTGAATATTTCATTTTGAATTATCTATTCTTGTTGTTCACAAAAATAAATTTTACATCATTCTCAAACGTACGATTTAGCAGAATTTGCCCTGAAAATGTTTGAGTACTATACATTTTTACATCATTCTCAAACCATTACTTACAGATTTAGGGGAGGTGGAAAGTTTGAGTACCATACATTTTTACATCATTCTCAAACAGGCGGTGATGGATAGTGAGCAGCGAGCGGTTTGAGTACCATACATTTTTACATCATTCTCAAACTAGAAACTGTCATTTACGCGCTCAAATCGTGTTTGAGTACCATACATTTTTACATCATTCTCAAACGTCTTTTACGCCGTCATATGACGTTTTCAGGTTTGAGTACCATACATTTTTACATCATTCTCAAACTTAAAACCATCATTCGCACCATATACAGTAGTTTGAGTACCATACATTTTTACATCATTCTCAAACTGGTTTTCGACTTTCACGTTTGTTCCTGATGTTTGAGTACCATACATTTTTACATCATTCTCAAACATCGTCGATGAAGGCTTTTCTGGACAGGGTGTTTGAGTACCATACATTTTTACATCATTCTCAAACTTCATGCCTGCAGAATAGAAATCGTCCTCAGTTTGAGTACCATACATTTTTACATCATTCTCAAACTTTCCTGCAAGTGGAATAATATTAGAACCTGTTTGAGTACCATACATTTTTACATCATTCTCAAACCATGGAGGTATTAGGTATGGCAATCTATCAGTTTGAGTACCATACATTTTTACATCATTCTCAAACCATCCGGGATTCTCTGCACGGCTCTGGCTGGTTTGAGTACCATACATTTTTACATCATTCTCAAACCTCAAATTTAAAAATGAACTGCTTTCATCTGCACAAAACAGGTACTCAAACATCCGATGGATATTAATAGACATCACATCCATCTTTGTCAATTATATAATATTCTCTCTGATTCGAAAAGTCTCTTTGTATATTTTCTATGAAAAGCAAGGATATTTCATAGTAGCATGCCATTTGGGAGAGTTTGTTTATTTGTGTTTCGTTCAGATAGGACCGAATATTTATCAGAATCACCAGTTCTTTTTGGAGAAGTTCGGCCATAACTTTGATATATTGCGTTAATTTTTCCAGAAGTCCCATCTCTTTTTCGGTTTCTGTCTGAACTCCCATCAATTTTAGGAGTGCGCTCAAATCGATTTCCTCATTTTGTTCCAATTCGTACCCACTGGCAGCTTCCAATTGATAGATGTATTTCTTCAGTTCCGCAATAATTCTCTGTGTTTCCAGAAACATTTCTTCATTTTGCGCACTTTTGACCAGCTCTGTAAATAACCGTTTTTGTATTCTGTGATCCGCAAAATCAAGAGAAAAGGGCGTTAATACCAATTCCACATCTCTTTTCATATTCAGCTCTGTGTCAGCTTTAGAAAGTACGAAATTTCCCTCCTCTCCCTGATTTTGTTTTTGCAGCTGCTCCACATATTTTAAAAACAGCTCCGGTGATTCTATAATCCATTCTGTGGGACAGTTCCGATGAATCGCAATAGGTTTTTCCAAGTCCACATGTACCAGTTTCATAAAATCACCAGCCTTTCATCCGTATTCAACACTTCACTCTTTACGTTCCCAACAATCAGATCCATTTTCGCATACTGCTTCTCAGTCACCGTTAAAAGCTGTACCAGGCCTTCTTCCGGCTTATTTTTATGAATCTGATCCACGATTCCATTCACTGCAGTTGTATTTAACGCAAGCTTACAGTATACGGATTCCTGGAGCATCAGGAATCCGCTTTTCAATAAAAACTTTCGAAATCTCGCATATTCTCTTCTCTGATCGCCCGTCAGCACTGGAAGATCAAACAGTACCAATACTCTCATAAAACGATAACTCATAGGCCGTAAAACCGGATCAATGCACTGTCATTCTCATTTAAGGCATCAAATACACTTTTACAGTAAATTTTTATGGCATTATTCACATACTGTGTTTTCCCGTCTATCATGACTTCGTTGTTTAATACATTGACCAACTGTATTTTTTCCTCATGCGTAAATTCTTTCCTCTGCATTTGGATTACTTCCCGGTCAATCAGGACACGGAACGGTTCCATCAAATCGGACGCCAGATTAAACTGATTAAACATATTATCATGAAAGAGTCCGAGCTGTGTAATATAACCGCTCGCTACAATTTCTCTCGCAAACGCAGACAACAAAATGCTATATCCGTAATTCAGCGCTGCATTTTCCGGACAATCCGCAGTTCTGGTAAATGTCATGCCGAACAACGCATTAAAATATACCTTTGCCGCATGCCCTTCCCGGTTTGTCTCATCGTTCCAGCCAATCTCCTGTAAATATGCTTCTAACAGACCCGCTTCTTCCTTTCCCAGATTTTTTAACAGTTCCTTCTGTTTTCGTATTTTTTCCGTCACAATCTCTGTCCAGATCGCTTCTTTACTGTGCCGGCTCCACTGAATCTGCTTTCTGACCTTATTGCTGGTATCATGACTTCCGTAATACCCAACCAGTTCCGACGATGGATTTCTCTTTTCATCGCAAAAAATCACTTTTATTTTCTTTTTTGTCAGCTCTGCCAGCAGACTTGTTGTGACTGTTGCTGCTGTTGACTCAATCAGAATGGTTGATATTTCACTTAAATGTATTTTTGTTACTTCCTCATTTCGCACCACAAGATAACCAAGCTGATAGTCCAGCTTTGCCCGTTTGGAAATAACCACAATCCGCCAGCTCATAATGCATTCAGGTCTACTGCCTGCTCGTAAATACCGGTTGGCGATTGATGAATCATTTCGATTCGACTGCAATCGGTTATATTTTTGTTGAGATACAAAATTCCTGCTCTTCCAGATCCTCCAATTAATTTCAAATCAGCGGTAACACTCTGGCACTGGAAAAAATGTAAAATTTCATACAAAACGATACACTTTTCTTCTATGCATAATTCTTTAAATTTTTCTCTTTTTTCCGTTAATGTCTTTGCCTGTGCTCCAAGTTTTTTTGCATATACCGTATTTGTTAATTTATTTAAAAAGGTTTCATACAGCATCACCACCTTCTTTTCTTCTAAATGGTCGGAATCGTAAATTTTCAGTTCTTTATTCTGTTTTTTACGTTCCACGTACTGTACTATTTTTTTCAGTATTTCCATTTCTTCCTGGGAAAGTACCAGCTGATTTGCACCTTGCATCAATAGCTGATCTCCTGATCTTCCGGAAACCCACATATAAAATCCGTCCACACAAAACAGAGTATCTATTTTGATTTCCGGCACCAGCACTCGCGGATTCTTTAACTGTCTTTCCTCTTCCAGATACCGAATTATATTTTCTTCTGACTTCTGAATTTCCTTTTTCAGACGAATCGGCACATACTCGATTGTTCGTATTTTCTTTCCCTTTTTGCCCTCCGATTCTGCCAGTACAAAGTAAGCTCCCGCCTCTTTGTTATATCCTCCATACTTCTGTATATCACAAAGCCGTTCATCACTGCTCTTGATCGGAACCTGACCTTTTCCTTTTTTGACAATCTGCTGGTCAAACAATGCACCTGTTGCCTCATACGATCTTCGCGTCACAAGAATGTTGTTCTTCTCCATAAATTTTCGGACTGTCACAATGGTTCCGTTCCCGCCTTCCCAGGCAATTTCTCCGTTTCGTTCAATTCTTTCCTGTTCAAACATCTTCTTCAGGTTATAACTTCTTCCCGGATTTTCCTTAATGAAGTGAATCGGATTTGATGTGAATTTTACAAAATATGCGTTGCCAACGACAATATTCAAATAAGCATCCTTCGCATGATGATAATCATTCATCTCCCGTACCTTCAGAAATTTAAAATCCTTACGGAACTTTGAAACGGTTGGCGCTTTCACATAAACAATCTGTGTATCCGGGATCACCTGCTGCAGAATACTTGCTGCCGCTTTTGTACTCTGACGAGTTTCCACCAGCTGCCTGGAAATAAATCCAGCCAATTCAGACGGTTCAAATCCATTTCCTCTTATCAGCCGTTTATATTTTTCTTCACTGATCAATCCGGCATCCACTAAAGATTTCCAGAATGGCTGCATTTTTTTCCGAACTGTTTCATCGATCGGATATTTATCCTCTTTCATCTGATTACACTTTTTCTTTACAAGTACCCGGTTATCCAGGCTATCATCCATCACTTTGGACTGTGGAAAAATATGATCAATGTCATACTTCTGATTATCCCACAATTCCTCCAGTTCAATTGTTTCACCGGAATACATGCATTTTCCTTTTTGCGTATAATACAAATACAGCTTGTCTCTTCTCATTTCCGCATCGGAACGCTTTTCAATCTCATCTATCCAGTCTTTTTCTTCCGCTTTACATTTTTTATAGAGTTCCAGCAGTTTCTTTTTTCTTGAAGTGGTTCTTCCCTGATCGGTTTTCTCTCTTGCCATTTCTATAAAAACACGTTTCGGTGGGTTTCCCATCACTTTACAGATTTCCTTTACAATCAAAAGGCTCTGCCAAATCTGCCGCTTCACTGCCGGTGATACGTAAAGTTCCTCGACTAATTCATACGAAATATCCCGTTTTTTCTGTTCGTTTCCATTCTTTTCTTCGATTGCCGATGCAAACAAATATTTTTCGCTAAGCAGTTGCATCAGATTGTCATTCGTCTCCCACAAAGCCCGAATAATAGACCATGCCTCTCCCGTTTCCGGTGCCGGTGCTTCCGTCTCTTCCAAAAACACTTTTGAGAGTCTTCCCCAACCACGATACGGCAGTTTACTTATGCTGTCTCTTTGTTTTTCTGTCAACTCCGGAAACAGTTTCTTTAATCTCTGTTTCAGTATCGCTTTATCATCTCCAAACAGCGTTACGTTCAGGATGATGCATTCTTTTTCCGCCTGGTTCAGTGACAAATTTGTTAATTTCTCTTTAAAGTCATGGTATGCCGTAAGAGAACTCTTGAAATCACCATCAATTCCGGTAATTTCAACTTCTTTTCCGGTAATTCCTTCTTTCACTAAATAGTTTTTCAGTTTTTTCTGTGTAACTTTTCTGCTTTTCTGGAATACTTCTTCATATATTTTCTGTTTCTGCTCTACAGATATCTTTTCTCCATCCAAACGCAGATTATTTAATTCATTTAAAACTTCGTATTTGCTGTACAGCAGAGAATACTTTGGTAAAACATCTTCACTTGGCAGATAAGTACATTTATTCGTCATTCTTCGAATAAACTGCTCTGCACTTGCTTCCAAATCTACCATCTCATCGAAGTTCCATGGATATATTTTGCCTTCTTTTCGTACCGCCCAGTTACTCTTCTCCCCTTTTTTTCGAATTCCGTTTAAGGGTCCTACGTAGTACGGAATGCGGAATGTGAAAATCTTTTGAATCTTCTCTCCATTCTCTTTCAGTAGCGGAACTTTATCTTCCAGATTTTTCAGGATTGCATTTAATTCATATAAATGAATCTGATACGGAATGACACTGTTGTCTTTTACAGTCTGTTTCGGAAGAAACGTTCCCATTTCCATTTCCTTCTGCATACAGGATACTTTCGTCACATCTGATATCTTGCCCAGAATATTCTTTTTCAGATAACCGTAAAAGTCTTCCTGACTACATTGTTTTGGTGCCTTGATATACGCATAATAATTAGCTTTTTCATCCTTTTTTGCAAACAGTCTCTGATATTCTTCCCTTGAAAGATTCTCTCTGACCAGCTTTTTCAGATCTTTCAGATCTTTTTTATGCTTTTCATAAAGTGCCACTTTTGCCTCTGAAAGAGAAGAATAGTTCTGCAAAATATCAGCCAGAACAGCCCAATCGTACACTGCTTTTGCGTGTTCAATTAATACATATTTTTCTCCCAACTCTGCTTCGATCTCTCCAGCGTATTCTTCATAACCTGCATCTGCGAAGCAAAGTTTTGGCCGTTCCAGTGTATCCATCTGTTTTTCCCCAAACAAATTTCCCAGTTTTGCTGTTCCACCGGTAATCAATCCCAGCCACTCTTTTTCACAGGATGTTTCTGCCCGCATTGCTTTTACTGCTTTTGTCTTTTTCGCAGATTTGGTCAATGTTCGGTCTTTTAAAATTGCCTCTATTTCCTTGCTTCTTTCCACTCCAATCTCGGAAGAAAAGCCAAGTTCTTCTGCCCTCACTGCTTCAAGGAACTGTTCAAATGTTGTCTGAAATTCTCTTACCTGTTCGATATTTCCGTTTAATAGAAAATGGCCTCTGTGTTTCATCATATGATGCAGAGCAAGATATATCAGGCGAATATCAAGCGTTTCGTCAGTTTCCATTAACCATTTTCTCAGATGATAGATGGTTGGAAACTGTTTATGATATTCTTTGTCTGTGTAATCATCATCCGCAAACAATGCATAGGGAAGTTCCGGACACTTTCCCTGCCTGTCACGCTTATCCTCTGGCCAGTAACGACTCTCTTTCATTCTGCGAAAAAATCCATCATCTATCTTTTCTACTTCTTCCGCAAAAATTTTCTGCAGCAATTCTATTCTCCAATTACGACGATCCAATCTTCGTTTTGCTGTCCGAAACCCTCTTCTCTCTTCTGCAGTCTGTGCACTGTCAAATAGCCGTACACCCCAAAGTGTTTTTCCATGTGCGCGCAAAATTTCGTACTTCTCATTTGTCACAGCCCATCCAACCGAACTGCTTCCCATATCAAGTCCGAGATAATATTCCCCTTTCATCTGTTCTTTCCTCCATTTTCTACATTTTATCTAATTTTACCATATATTTTGATTTTTTACATCTTTTCTTTCCTATTTTCAACAATTCTACTTCCTGGTTCTTGCTGTTCTCACAGTACTGAATCATAACCATGTTTCATTTCTAATTTTAGACAACAAAAAAACTGCTGTCTATGAAGACAACAGTTTTCGTTCCACACACTGTGGACCATCTAACGATGGCGTTTTCGATAAATCGTTATTTGAACTTATGATGTAAAATTTAGTATGGTACTAAACTATCTACACTATACTTCTATTTTTTCCTTTCGTCAATCTTTTTTAGAAAGTTTTTATGATAATTATTCCATTTTTTTCTCTTGCGTCCTTCTTGTTTTTATGGTAAAATATATCTTGTTCTGATTACGAACACTGCCGCTGTGGCGGAATTGGTAGACGCACTTGACTCAAAATCAAGCGGTGAATAACCGTGCCGGTTCGAGTCCGGCCAGCGGCATAGCTAAAAAAGATCTGCAAGAACGAACGTTGATGCAGATCTTTTTTTATTGTCTTCCCTTCAAAAAACAGCTTTTGAAAGAAAGAAAACCCCTTTCGAAGAACCGGCCATCTGCCGCATGGTTCTTTTTGAAAGGGGTTTTACTGTTGTTATCTCTTATTTATTTCCAAACATCTTTTCATATTCCGGTGTTCCATCCAGTGTAGCGAAGTAATCCTTCGGGGTTTCTGCGCGGCGGATGACTTCAAAGCTGCCGTCCTCTTTTAACAGAACCTCTGCAGATTTTAATTTTCCGTTGTAGTTGTATCCCATGGAAAATCCATGTGCGCCGGTGTCGTGGATGAAGAGGAGGTCTCCGACTTCCACTTCCGGAAGCATGCGGTCGATCGCGAATTTATCGTTGTTTTCGCACAGGGAACCTGTTACGTCATATTTGTGGTCGCACGGCTGATCTTCTTTTCCCATCACCGTGATGTGGTGGTAAGCGCCGTACATTGCCGGCCGCATCAGATTGACCGCGCATGCATCACAGCCGATATACTCTTTGTAAATGTGTTTCTGATGGATTGCGCGCGTAACGAGTCCGCCGTACGGTCCCATCATGAAACGGCCCATTTCCGTATAAATTGCAACATCGCCCATGCCGGCCGGAACGAGGACTTCATCGTACACTTTATGTACACCCTCACCAATCACGCGGATGTCATTGCCTTCCTGACCTGGTTTGTACGGGATTCCGACACCGCCGGAAAGATTGATGAATTTGATTTTTACGCCTGTCTCTTTCTGCAGCTTTACAGCCAGCTCAAACAGTGTTTTTGCCAGAACCGGGTAGTAATCGTTGGTTACGGTATTACTTGCAAGGAAGGAATGGATGCCGAACTCTTCTGCCCCTTTTGCCTTCAGAATGCGGAATGCCTCAAAAATCTGCTCGGTTGTCATACCGTATTTGGCATCTCCCGGATTGTCCATAATATCGGTGCTGATTTTAAACAGTCCGCCCGGGTTATAACGGCAGCAGATTTTCTTCGGAATGTAGCCTAATGTTTTCTCAAGGAAATCAATATGTGTAATATCATCAAGGTTAATGATCGCACCAAGCTCTGCAGCCAGTTGATACTCTGCAGCCGGTGTTACGTTGGATGAAAACATGATTTTATCTTTCTCAAATCCCATCGCATCGGAAAGCATCAGCTCCGTGTAAGAAGAGCAGTCGCATCCGCAGTCATATTCACCCAGCATTTTGATCAGTGTCGGGTTTGGGTTCGCTTTCACAGCAAAATACTCACGAAATCCCGGATTCCAGGAAAAAGCTTCCTTTACCGCTTTCGCATTCTCACGAATTCCTTTTTCATCGTAAATGTGAAACGGAGTTGGTACTGCTGCTGCGATTTCTTCCAGTTTTTCTTTTGTTACAAAAGGCTTCTTCGTCATTCTCTTTTGTCTCCTTCTTCTGCTTATTTTGCCTGAATAATGTGAAGCATGTTTGTCATATATCCTTCACCCGTCACCTCGTTGGTGGCAGGGTCTCCGGCCGTAAAAATAACCATATCACCGCGTTCTACAAGCTCCTCACGGCGCACCATATACATAGCATGGGAAATGATGTTCTCCGTAGAATCTTCCTCGTATCCGGTCACCGGACGAACGCCCCAGTAGAGCTGCATTTTTCTTCTTGCCCATTCATATGGGGTAACGCCGTAAATCGGTACGCTCGGACGAAGGTTGGAGATCAGTCTTGCGGTCTGACCGGACATCGTCGGGGTCACAATGCAGGCTGCTTTGATGTGTTCTACCATAGAAACGGCTGCGCTTCCGACTGCCGCGGAAACATTCAGCTTTCCTTCCAGCGCTTTTCCATCGCGGTAATCTTCGAATTTCAGATAACGCTCCGTCTGCTCGGCAATCTCTCCCATCATGGTAACTGCCTCGATCGGATATTTTCCGGCTGCTGTTTCGCCGGAGAGCATGATCGCATCCGTTCCATCATAAATTGCATTCGCAACATCGGCTACCTCTGCACGGGTCGGACGCGGGTTCCGGATCATGGAATCCAGCATCTGGGTTGCTGTGATAACCGGTTTGTATTTATGATTGCATTTTTCAATGATGATTTTCTGTACATGCGGTACCTGGCACGCCGGAATCTCTACACCAAGGTCTCCCCTTGCAACCATCACACCATCTGCCGCATCGATGATGCTGTCGATGTTCTGCACACCCTCCGCATTTTCGATTTTGGCAATGATATCAATATGCTCTCCTCCGTTTGCCACAAGAAACTCACGGATTTCGTTAATTGCCTCTGCATTTCGGATAAAAGAAGCCGCTACAAAATCAATATCCTGTTCAATACCAAAGAGAAGATCTCCTTTGTCTTTCTCCGTGAGGTTCGGAAGATTGATCGAAACGTTTGGTACATTCACACCCTTTTTTTCTCCGAGCTCGCCGCCGTTTACTACGGTACAGACAATTTCCGGTGCATTTACTTTTTCTACGCGCAGGCCGATCAGACCATCATCGATCAGTATTGTGTCTCCCTCTTTGATATCTTCCGTAAGGCCTGTGTAGCTGACAGAACAGTGATTTTCATCTCCGGTCTCCTGAACGGTTGTCAGGGTGAAGGTCTGTCCGGTTACCAGATTTACTTTTTTGCCATCTTTCAAAACGCCGGTACGGATTTCCGGTCCTTTGGTATCCAGAAGGATTGCCACAGGAGTTTTCAGCTCTTTTCGAAGCTCTTTCAGCATATCCATACGCATTTTCTGCTCATCGTGGTCTCCATGAGAAAAATTAAAACGAGCAACATCCATTCCGGTTTCAATCAGTTTTTTCATCAGGTCACGGGAGTTGGTATTTGGCCCCATGGTGCAGACAATTTTCGTTCTTCTCATACTTTCTCTCCTTCTTTATTTTACATGTTCATGCGTAAACAGGTGATCCTGGCAGTATTCATAATTTCCGTTGCATCTGGAGCAGAAACGGAACTCCAGATTCGGATCATCCTTTTCAGTCCGCCCGCAAATCGCACATTTGTGTTTTGTGATTCCATTTGGATTGCGGTATTCGGCTTCTCCTCTTGATACGGCTTTTTTAAATTCTTTCCTGCGTCTGTTCTGCCGGAAAGAGTTATGTTTTCCCTTTCTTGTCATCAGGAAAAACACCAGGACGTTTGCCAGGGAACACAAAATAACAACACATCCTGCCCAGTTTCCGCTCAGAATGCTGGTAATCATGCTATAAGCAAGAAGTGCTACGTCAAGATACGCCAGCCATTTGATCTTGATCGGGATAATAAAGTACAAAAGCACCTGCATATCCGGAAAACTGATCGCAAAGCCAAGAAAAATAGAAAGGCTGATATAATAGGTGCTGAATGCAGTTCCCATCAGCGCCGGATACCCCTTCACTGCGTACTCGATTCCATACAGCAGGAAGGAACCGAGGATCGTCATCAGAATACCCGAAAAGATATAAACGTTATATTTGAAATCTCCCCAGGCTCTCTCAAGGCTTGTTCCGATTGAGTAATAGAAAAACAGCATGATGATCGTAAAGATATCAAGGCTGCTCGGCGGAATCAGAATCCAGCTCACCAGACGCCAGATCTGGCCATGCAGAATATAGTATGGTTCCAGCGTCAGATACTGTCTCATGATGGGAGCCGCAAGCGCAATGATATATCCCGCAATGTACGTTACGATAATGTACATCGTCAGATGGCTTAACGCATATCTCCCATATTTTCGCTCCATTTTGTCTAAAAAATTCATGCACACTCTTCCTTTTTGTTTGTTTTATTTCACCGGCTTTCACTGCCCGAAAATACATTCTCATTATACGTGCTGCCTTTTCGTTTGTCAAACGGTATAACGGTGAATTTCGTCTCTGAAAAAGAGCTTTACGAATGTTTTACTTTCCGGTATAATTTACTGGAAATACTTGTTAATTTTCACTCAGCAGTGAAACATTTACTGTTTCGCTGCGTAAGAAAGTGATTCAGGTGTGAACAGCCCTCCTTTTGCGAAGCAAAACTTTAAATGAGGGCTGCGAATGATACCGTTTACTGGGTACCAGTGAACGGTATCAAATCTTTTCCAGTTATTTTATAAATATACGAAAAAATTCAGGAGGACTTTATATATGGCAGGATCATCATTTGGTACCATCTTCAGACTGACCACCTGGGGAGAGTCTCATGGAAAAGGCGTGGGCGTTGTTGTGGACGGAGTGCCGGCCGGCCTTTCGCTTTCCGAGGAGGATATTCAGGTTTACCTCGACCGCAGGAAGCCGGGACAGAACCGCTTTACCACAAAACGGAAAGAATCCGATACCGTTCAGATTTTATCCGGCACTTTCGAAGGAAAAACGACCGGTACCCCGATTTCCATGGTGGTATGGAATGAGGATCAGCATTCCAAAGATTACAGCGACATTGCTTCCTATTACAGACCGGGCCACGCCGACTATACGTTTGATGCAAAATACGGTTTCCGCGACTACCGCGGCGGCGGACGCTCCTCAGGACGCGAGACGATCGCACGCGTGGCTGCAGGTGCCATTGCCTTAAAAATGCTCTCTGAGCTTGGCATCACCGTTTCCGCCTACACCCGCTCCATCGGTGACGTGGAAATCCAGTCTTTTGATGCCGCTGAAATCGCGAATAACGCCCTGAATATGCCGGATGCAGAGGCTGCCGAAAAGGCTTCCGGGCTTTTAACAAAAGCCATGGCGGAAAAAAATTCCGTCGGCGGTGTGGTCGAATGTGTCGTTCACCATATGCCGGCCGGTGTCGGCGATCCGGTGTTTGAAAAGCTCGATGCCAACCTTGCAAAAGCACTCGTCTCCATCGGCGCCGTAAAAGGCGTGGAAATCGGAGACGGTTTCTCGGTCTGCACAGCTACCGGGCTTACCAATAACGATGCCTTCCATGTAAATGCGGACGGCTCCATTGTCAAGCTGACCAACCACGCCGGCGGTATTTTAGGCGGTATCAGCGACGGAAGCGATATCGTTGTCCGGGCTGGTTTCAAACCGACCCCGTCCGTTGCTGCTTCCCAGCAGACCATCAACAAAGATGGTGAAAACATTGCCATCGAAATCAAAGGCCGCCACGACCCGATCGTCGTTGCACGCGCCGTTGTTGTCGTGGAATGCATGACCGCTCTTGTCCTGGCGGACGCACTGCTCGTCGGCATGAGCGCCAAACTGGACAATGTAAAGAAAGTCTGGGCTCTGGACGAGAAATAAAGGCCGGACTGCTTCTTTCTGGCTTCAACACAAAAAATGCCTGCGGGATACAGTTCTTCCTGCAGGCATTTTTGCGTTATTTTTTTAGTGAACGCCTTTTTTCGTAATCAGAATACAGTTCGGCGTCTCCACTTTCATCGGGCGGCCTTTCTGAACCAGCACGTTTTTCTCATAATCAACGGTAAATGTTGTGATCGTGTTGGACTCATGGTTTGCCACTGCGATATGTTTTCCGTCCGGGAACATTGCAATATCCTTTGGATATTCGCCGCTGATCGGAAGTGCAAACTTCTTCTCCAGGCAGCCGGTCTCCGGGTCGATATGGAACATTGCTACGGTATTGTCTCCGGCTGTAGAAGTAAACAGGTAGTGGTGATCCGGGGAAAGGCACATGCCGGATGCAGCGTCGTGCGCCTGGTCCACGTTCGCGGATGTGGTGCTGGTCGACTGCAGTTTTTCAAATTCCGGTCCGTTTCCCGTATCACGGTAGCTGAATACATCGACTTTGTTCATCAGCTCGTAAATGACATACGCGTATTTTCCGGATTCACTGAAAACGATCTCTCTCGGACCGGATTCACGCTCACAGCGCAGGATATCCACCAGTTTCAGGCGGTCACGCTGTGTGTTCAGCTTGTACATTTTGATCTGGTCAATGCCGTTATCGACTGCGCAGACATATTTGTTGTCCGGTGTAGGAACGACACAGCTGACATGCGGGCGGAAGTTACGCTCTGCCACACTGCCAAGGCCCTTGTGGAACACGCCGTCCATCAGACTTCCGAGTCGGCCGTCCTTATGGGTATGTACAACGGTTACTTTTCCGTCATGATAGCCTGCCACGAACAGGTATCTTCCGGTTTTGTCCACCGACAGATAGCAGCCGCGCATGCCGTCGATGTCTACTTTGTTGATCGGGGTCAGGTCTCCGTCATCCTCCACTGCAAACACTGCAACGCCTTCATCTGCAATCGAATACAGGTATTTGCCGTTTAAGGAACGGGCAATGTGGGAAGAGTTGTTGACCGGTATGACTTTTCGCTCTGTCAGAGTGCCTTCTTCTACATTTACATCATATAAATGAATACCAATGCTGCTTCCATGGGTATAAGTGCCTACATAGGCTACGTACTCATCCTTCATGTTGTTTTCATCCTTTCTGCCTTCTCGCACATCGTGTGAATTTTCTAAAAATATTTTAACACAATTTCCGCGCCACGACAACGAGGAAAACGGATTTTTGATATGTAAACGGTAACACTTTATTTTTAGACACAGGATATTCTCCTGCAGAGAATTTTTTAGATATTTCTATTGTTTTTAGATTGTAAGAGTTGAGGTTTCCGCTGCATACCATTTTCATTTTCTACGCTCTCGTCAGACTGATTTCCTGACTCATCATTCCCTGCAGTTTCTTGATTGCGCGGCTGTACTGGCACTGCAGCGCCTGCTCGCTTTTCTTGCAGAATCCGCTGAGCTCTTTGTAGCTGAATCCATATGCTCTCCCCCAGAAAATGCGCTGATCCATCGGATTCAGGTTCTGGATGCAGTTCTGCATCACCATTCGTTCCTCAATCTCGGCTGTCGCGCCCGCCTCCCCTTCATTTCTGTTCTCTTTCTGATACTGTGTATAGGAAACTTCATTCTGATAATAATGTTTTCTGCGCTGATTCTTGATCTTGTTTTTTGCCACACAGAACAGCCATTTCGTCATCTCTTCTCCTTCGAGATCGGCAACGGTTTCAAATTTTACCACCAATACCTCCCATACATCGTTCAGCACATCCTTCGCCGTCTCCCGGTCATTGTTCAACTGACCGCAGATATAACGGAACAGCACATGACTGTTTTTCTCGAATATGATCTGAAAAAATCGTTCCTCCTCTTGTCTCATACACTTCTTTCTCCCTCCTGTTATTTCGCTGTCCTTCTCTTCCGGGCCCGTCATATATGTAATGTGTTGAGACTATCGAAATCTTTCGTTTTTTCAGAATATTTCTACTACTTGACCTTATTACTTTTGTTAATAAAGCAAAATATTGCGTTATAACTGCACCGCGGCGCATAATCAAATTTTTTCTTTCGAAACCAGAAATTACTGTTCTGACAAAAAAATTCCCGCAGAAAGGAGCTTTCTTCCTCTCTGCGGGAATCTTCTATTTTGGTTTTATTTTATTTAAAGTAAGCAACACCGGACTCAAAGATCTTCAGATCCTGCTCTCCGTAGATGTTGACTGCTACGCCGTTGTCGCGGCGCTCTGCGTGTGCCATCTTACCAAAGACACGGCCGTCCGGGCTGGTGATACCCTCGATTCCGCAGTAGGAACCGTTGACATTCCAGTACTCGTCGTTGGTCAGGTTTCCGTTGACATCGCAGTAGCGGGTTGCAATCTGGCCGTTTGCCATCAGCTTGTCGATCCACTCTTTCGATGCTACGAAACGTCCCTCGCCGTGGGATGCCGGGTTGGTGTAAACACCGCCAAGCTCGGCGCCTGCCAGCCATGGGGATTTGTTGGTCACAACCTTCGTGTAAACCATCTTGGAAATATGGCGTCCGATGGTGTTGAAGGTCAGAGTCGGGGAATCCTCCGTCTGTCCGAGAATCTCACCGTACGGAACGAGTCCCAATTTGATCAGTGCCTGGAATCCGTTGCAGATACCAATGGCAAGTCCGTCTCTCTCATTCAGCAGTTTGGTAACAGCTTCTTTGATCTTCGCATTCTGGAATGCGGTTGCAAAGAATTTTGCTGATCCATCCGGCTCATCACCTGCGGAGAATCCGCCAGGGAACATGATGATCTGCGCCTGGTTGATGGCTTTTTCAAAGGCATCGACAGAACCGCGGATGTCTTCTGCGGAAAGGTTGCTGAATACCTGAGTGATAACTTTTGCACCGGCACGCTCGAAAGCTCTGGTGCTGTCATACTCACAGTTCGTTCCCGGGAAGACCGGAATGAATACGGTCGGCTGTGCCAGCTTGTGGGAGCATACGTGGATGTTCTTTGCCTGATAGCAGCTGTCTGCAACAATTCCGTTTTCGTCTGCTGCTGCCACATTCAGGGCATCTACCTCCGGAAGCTCTGCCCCGGATACGGTCTTGAATACTTTTTCCAGCGGTTTGTTCCATGCGGAAACGGCCTCGCGGATGGTGATTTCGGTGTCTTTATAGGAAAGAACCGGTTTGTCTGTCACTTCACCGATGACGGTGTAGGTGCTTGCCAGCTCTCCGACTTTTTCAGCCGGAACTTCGCAGATCAGATCTGCAATATATGGAGTAAAGAGATCTCTCTCGTCTACATTGTGCTCGATGGTTACGCCGAGAGCATTACCGAATGCCATCTTGGATACAGCTGCTGCGATACCCTGACGGTCTACGACATAAGCGGCTTTCACACGGCCGTTCTGCATATCCTCATGCAGTTTTCTGTAGGTTTCCATGACGCCTTCGTACTCTGGAAGCAGATGTGCGTCGACTGGAAGGTGGATCCACACGAGTTTGTCTCCTGTGTTTTTCAGCTCCGGAGATACTACATCTTTTAATTTTGCAACGTCAACCGCGAAGGATACGAGTGTCGGCGGTACATCGATATGGTTGAAGGTACCGGACATACTGTCTTTTCCTCCGATAGACGGCAGGCCGTAGCCCATCTGTGCGTCGTATGCACCAAGAAGTGCTGCGAACGGCTGGCTCCAGCGGTGCGGATCCTCAGTCATTCTGCGGAAATATTCCTGGAAGGTGAAGCGGACTTTGCTGTAATCGCCGCCGACTGCCACGATGCGGGACAGGGACTCGGTTACGGCATAGACTGCTCCGTGATACGGGCTCCAGCTCGATACGTATGGATCAAAGCCGTAGCTCATCATGGTAACGGTGTTGGTCTTTCCATCCGGAACCGGCACTTTTGCAACCATGGCCTGAGTTTCCGTCAGCTGATATTTTCCGCCGTACGGCATCAGCACGCTGGCTGCTCCGATGGAGGAGTCGAACATCTCAACAAGTCCCTTCTGGGAGCATGCGTTAAGATCGGACAGAGTGGACAGCCATTTTTCTTTGACATCGGCAATATCACCGCTTCTCTTTAACGGAGTGTCCTCTGCTTTTGGAATCTCTACGAAGACATCATTCTCCTGATGTGCTCCGTTGGTGTCAAGGAATGCACGGGAGATATTAACAATCTCTTTTCCTCTCCAGGAGAGTACCAGACGCGGGTCCTCGGTTACGACTGCAACTTCGGTTGCCTCCAGGTTCTCTTCTGCGGCATATTTCAGGAACTGCTCACGGTCTTTCGGGTCGATGACAACGGCCATACGCTCCTGGGACTCGGAGATGGCGATCTCTGTTCCGTCGAGGCCGGCATATTTTTTCGGTACTTTGTCCAGATTGATCTTAAGGCCCGGTGCCAGCTCGCCGATGGCAACGGAAACTCCGCCTGCACCGAAGTCGTTGCATTTTTTAATCAGAAGGCTGACTTCCTCGCGGCGGAACAGTCTCTGCAGTTTACGCTCAGTCGGTGCGTTTCCTTTCTGTACCTCTGCACCGCAGGTCTCGATGGATTCTGTCGTATGTACTTTGGAGGAACCGGTTGCACCGCCGCAGCCGTCTCTTCCAGTACGGCCGCCGAGCAGGATGATGATATCGCCCGGATCGGAATTTTCACGGACAACGGCACGGCGCGGTGCTGCTCCAAGGACAGCTCCGATCTCCATACGTTTTGCCACGTAGTCCGGATGGTAAACTTCTTTGACATAGCCGGTTGCAAGACCGATCTGGTTTCCATAGGAGCTGTAGCCGTGTGCTGCTTCTCTTACGAGTTTTTTCTGCGGAAGTTTTCCTTCGAGTGTCTCGCTCTGCGGACGGGTCGGATCTGCGGCTCCGGTCACACGCATTGCCTGATATACATAGGTTCTGCCAGAAAGCGGGTCACGGATTGCACCGCCAAGGCAGGTTGCTGCACCACCGAACGGCTCGATCTCGGTCGGGTGGTTGTGGGTCTCGTTTTTGAAGTTGATCAGCCACTCTTCGTCTTTTCCGTCTACATCTACCGGTACGACGATGGAGCATGCGTTGATTTCATCAGACTCTTCCTGATCTGCGAGTTTTCCTTCGGATTTCAGTTTTTTCATTGCCAGAAGGGCAAGGTCCATAAGGCAGATGAATTTGTCGTCACGGCCTTTGTAGAGTACCTCACGGTCGCTTAAGTAGCGGTCGTAGCTTTTTTTCATCGGCTCGTAGTAGTCGCCTTCGCCGAAGGTCACGTTGGTAAGCTCGGTGGAGAAGGTGGTATGGCGGCAGTGATCGGACCAGTAGGTATCGAGTACGCGGATCTCGGTCATGGATGGATTGCGTTTTTCTTCGCCGCGGAAGTAGTTCTGGATATGCAGGAAGTCTTTGAAGGTCATGGCAAGGCCGAGGGAATCGTACAGGGCTTTTAATTCTGCCTCCGGCATGTCAATGAATCCGTCGAAGATTTTGACGTCTGCCGGCTCTTCAAATTTTGTCACGAGGGTTTCCGGTTTTTCAAGTCCTGTCTCTCTGGAGTCTACTGGATTGATGCAGTGTGCTTTGACTGCGTCAAACTGCTCATCAGTCATCTCTCCTTCGATAACATACGTAACGGCGGAGCGGATGATCGGCTGCTCGTCTTCTTTTAAGAACTGCACGCACTGTACGGCAGAATCGGCTCTCTGATCAAACTGTCCCGGAAGGAATTCTACGGAAAATACTCTCGCACCTTCTGCACGCGGGAAATCTTCCTGATAGCAGATATCAACCGGCGGCTCTGCAAAGACTACTTTACATGCTTTCTCATATGTCTCATCACTGATATTTTCTACATCGTACCGGATCAGCTCCCGTACGTTGGTTACGGTCTGGATGTTCAGATAGTGCTTGATTTCATGCTTCAGATCTTTCGCCTTAATCGCAAATTCCGGCTTTTTCTCCACATAAACGCGTCTGACTGTACTCATTTTTATCCTCCATTTGTCTGAATCATAGTCCCCAAAAAACGGGACAATCTTTCGTTACTTACAGAATAGCATATTTATCTTTATAAATGAAATTAATATATCTTATATGTTTTATAAGTTTTATTTCTTAATAGACGGACGCATTTCATTTTTCCTGCACTACCATCCCACTCATCACCCATTCTCTCCCGTCCTAAACCGTCAGGCCCGCGCACTTTCTGGTGCGCGGGCCGTCCGTTTCCGTTTTTACATTCTATATTTCGCTTTTTTCTCCCGTGTCCGCAGTGCATTCCCCGCCTTTGCCGGCCGGTACAGCAGCATACAGGTTCCCGCATTCATAACAAGCGCACAGCACACATCCGATACGGAGTGCTGTTTTAAAAACATGGTCGAAAACACAATCAGCACCGTCAGGCCCAGGCAGACGTTTCGGAATACCGGGCGGTTTTTGAGCTGCTCGCTGTGTTCTACGGCAACAGCTACGGCTACGGAATTATATACGTGAATACTTGGGAATACGTTGGTCGGTGTGTCTGTCAGGTAAAGGCCTCTGACCAGATCCGTGAAAATGTTCTCCCGTGGGAATACCGTCGGGCGCAGGTTCTGGCCGTTCGGGTACAGATAGGAGATCACGAGGAACGCCGTCATTCCGATTCCCAGGTTGATAATCAGCTGATAATATTCTCTGCGGTTCTTGTTGCAGAAGCCGAAATAAAGGACAGACCATGCAATATATCCAAACCACATAAAATAAGGAATCACAAAAAACTCACAGAACGGAATCATATCATCAAACGGAGTATGAATCAGATGATAACCTTTCGTAATGTGAGTTTCCAGATATTGAAAACATTTCAGATAGAAAATACCATAAACCACTACCGGAAGAAAATGCTTATATTTTTTTATTGTCTTCATAGTTTCCCTCCACTTTTCTGACGAGGTTTTTCTCTTCAACCTGCTGAAATTATAGCACACCGAAAACCGAAGTCAATAAGCTTTATTATTTTTTAAGAAACAATTCATCGGTTTCTGAAAACCGTCCTTGGGATGGAAATGTTCAAAGATCGCCGCGTCGAATTTTTTCCGTGTCCGGTTATATACATGCTCATCTTTTACCGTCCATGCAAATGCCGGTGTCCGAAACAGCATACGGTCGATCAGGAAGCCCGGGCAGTCGGCATAGCGGTGGTCGTAGGCGATAAAATCCGGTTTCCCGATAAAATTCAGCATCAGATGACGCGCCATTATCCGCAGGATCAGATGCACCTTATCATCCTTTGAAAAACGGCCGGAAAGCTGGCCGCGCAGCGTCTGCGGCATGTGGCGGCGGCACCAGCGGAGGGCCAGGCTGTTGAAGGATTCCATGCAGAACATACCGGTGTACCCCTCCATCTCCTTCTGAAATCCCGCACAGACCGCCGTGGAAAGTCCCGGCATCTTGATTTCGATTAAAAGCGGCACGCGGCCGTCTACCGTCTGCAGTATCTCACGAAGCAGCGGAATCTTTTCCGTGCTGTCGCCCAGATGGAACTGCTGGAGTTCCTCATACGTATAATCGCTGATTTTTCCCTCGTTTCCACACATCCGCTTCATCGTGTCGTCGTGGAACACCACAATCCGGCCATCCTTTGTGATCTGAATATCCAGCTCGATGGCATATCCCTGCTCCGCCGCGCGGGCAAAAGCCGGAAGAGAATTCTCCGGAACTCCCTCCGCCGCGTTCCACAGACCGCGGTGCGCATAATTCCATTCCGCAAATTGCAGACATTCCTGCCGTCTCGATGTAGCCGGCAGAATGGAAAAGAAATAACCTGCTGCCAGGACGGCAAGCACTGCAAAAAATATGATCCAGAACATCATCTTTCCATCCCTTCTTTCACCCAGTCGCCCAAAAGGCGGAGACGCTCCGTTTCCAGTCCGATCCTTTCCTCCGTGCGGTGTCCGCCCGATTCTCCGTCCAGGTGGACCGGTTCCGCGCGGTCTGTCTGAAAGGAAAGGCTGCTGCACCGCTCCATATGTACCTCAGGAAATCCCGTGTGGTGTCCAAACAGCGCCATCGGCAGAAGATAGCTGACTTTCCATTTGGCAAGATTGGAAACCACCATCACGTCGAGCAGATCATCTGTCCCGTCCGCCTCCGGGCAGAAGCAGAAGCCGCCGCCCTCGTACGAAAAATTCATTGCCACTGCAAAAAGAACATTTTCAAACGAACGGTGTTCTCCGTTTTCCAGCGCTGCATCCAGCGTGAACGGTTCGAGATAAAAGAGCTGCCGCAGTGCAATCATCACATACGTAAGTTTTCCCAGATGCAGCCGGTTCAGCGTATTCTTGATTTTTGATGCCAGCGCCTCGTGGCAGATGCCTGCATCAAAACCGATGCCGGTGCTGACGAGAAATCTCCGCTTTTGGCTGCCAAGAAGCGCCGTTCCAATGTTGATCTCCTTTTCCTCCCCTTTCAGCACAGCTTCCAGCGCCTGCAGCGGATCGGAGGGAATTCCGGCACCGCGCGCAAAATCGTTGCCGCTTCCCGTTGGAATATAACCGAACTTTACATCCGACAGGCTGGTGATTCCATCGACCGCCTCATTCGCCGTACCGTCTCCGCCGATCGCCAGAAGGACATCATCGGGATTCCATACCCCTTTCGCGGTCAGCCGTGCTGCCGTCTCCCGTGCGCTTCCGTGATACTTTGTCGGATATACACGAAATTCCGTCCTGCGCCGCTCAAGCTCGCCCTCAATCACCGGCCACAGCTTCTCGCCGCGCCCCGACCGCGATTTTTTATTTACTATAATATGATACATCAAAGTCATACCTTCCTTTTTCTTCTGCAAAAAACCACTTCAAATCACCTGAATCATGTTCTTACGCAGCGAAACAACAAGTGTTTCACTGCTGAGTGAACAGTAACCAAATCAGCCATATTGTAGCAGTTTTCCCTGCAAACCACAACTATCTTCACAAAATCTTAACTTGTTGCCGCCGTAAAAATTCCCGCACCCCTGTCTTTTCTTTCTTGACAGACCTTTTTGTTCTGCTAAAATAAAAAGTACCGCGGTTTCGTCCGCAGAACGTCACTCATTTCTGAGGAGGTTTTTATGAATTTTTACGATATGACACGCGCAGGGAGGATGATACGATGAAGCTCTCCCCCGCATTTCTCGCTTATAAACTAAGCAGCGCTTTTTCGGTTCTTGCACCGGAAAACCTGCCGCTCTCCGGCACACTGGAGCTGCCTGTTCTTTACCAGACAGGCTCTGCAGCCACTGCGCACCGGGTCTTTCTCTGCACAGAAGAACAGATCGGCTCTCTTTCCTCCCTCCCTGAAGAAAGCAGCTCCCTTTTTCTTCTCTGTACCGAAGAACTGCCGGAGGAACTTCCGGCTCCGGTTTCGATCGCCGTTAAGAGCAGCGTATCCGCTGTTTTTTCGTTCCTGCAGGAGCTTTTCTGGACGTACGATTCCTGGCAGAAAGAGCTGATGCAGGCACGGCTCGACGGAAAATCGATCCAGCATCTTTTAAATCTCTCCCTGCCTGTTTTTGCCCACCCGCTGATGGTGGTCGGCATGGACTTTTCCATCATCGCCGCAGCGTCCGAAGAACCTTCCTTTTTTCCCGAGAAGGTGTTTGGCTCCCTCGATGCAACGCGCCCGCTTCTGCTCTCCTTGACAGAAAGCAGCGAATACGCGTCCGTCCGCGATCTCGATGGATGGTTCCGCTTTCCGGATCACGTAACGGGACTTGGTTCCCTCTGCGTCAACATCACGCAGCATGGTCAGAGCGCCTACCGTCTGCTGCTCCTCGACACGAAAAAGGATCTTTCTGATTCCGAAGGCTTTCTTCTTGAATTTCTTGCAGAAATGATCCATCACGCCTTCCTGCACAATGTGATGCAGAAAACCTCGCCTGCGCAGTCGCTTCACACCGTGCTGCTCCGTACCCTCGACGACCGGATGGCCGACTATATTGCGGTCAGCCAGGCTCTCGATGCGCTCGGCTGGCATTCCCGCCACACCTACTGCTGCCTCTATCTGCAGCTCTCCGATATGGATCAGAAAAACCTGACGGCAAACTCGGTCTGCGCCTATCTGGAAAATATTCTGACCGGCTGCTCCGCGTTTCCGCACGGCGGCGGTATCGTTGCGTTCTTTAACCTCACGCTGTCCGATTTTTCCATGACCGATCTGATGGAACGCATGGTGCACTTTGTGGAGGACAGTTCCTTAAATGCCGGCTTTTCGCGCTGCATGAACGGCCACATGAATCTGCGCCGCCAGTATATCCAGGCAAAAATCGCCCTGCAGTTCGGTACGCGAAAATATCCCGACAAGCGGATGCATCCGTTCAACGATATCTCGTTTGACTACATCCTCGATCAGGCAACAAAAAAGCTCCCAGGCTACATGCTGTGCCATGAGAGACTTCTCTTTCTGCAGGAGCACGACGACAGCTCCGGCAGTGACTATATGCGGACGCTCCGCTGCTATCTGGACAACCACTGCAATGTCGTCCAGACGGCGCGTGAGCTTTTTATCCACCGCAGTACCCTGCTCTACCGCCTGGAAAAGATCAAGGAAATTTTAGAATCTGATCTTTCCAGCCCGGATGAAATTCTGTATCTGATGCTTTCGTTCCGTTTTATCGACCTCGAGAATGAAGAAGAAAACCGTTCTGGATCTTCGCAGCCAGAAAAGCACAGATAAAACCAACCGCAATTCCCGCCAGGACATCGGTCGGGAAATGCACAAACAGATACAGTCTGGAAAATGCAATCAGGCAGGCCAGAATCAGTGCGGCAGCTCCTTCTTTTTTGTGCATCACAAAAATAGAGACTGCCGCCGCAAACGAGGCTGCCGAATGGCCCGATGGGAAGGAATAGTCCTTCGGAGCGGCAACCAGCAGCTTTACCTGCTCGTCAATCCAGCACGGACGCGGGCGCGCTGCCAGCGGCTTTAACACCAGATTACATAAAATCAAATCTAAAATCAGCGCGATCGCCATTCTTACACCGCATTTCCGGTATTTCGGAAGGATTAAGAAAACGGCGGTCAGCGCAATCCAGATCCATCCCGCATTTCCAAGCGAAGTAATTCCCACCATCACCCGATCGAGCACTGCATTGTGAAGATGCTGCAGTGCATATAAAATTGAAAAATCCATTCTTACCCCTCTCTGTAAAAAATGGGCATTTTTCTGCTGTACATCTGCTGATCGGCGGCCGCCTCGTACAGAAATTCCGCCAGGGCCTCTCTCGAGTATCCAGGCCGGAACTGGCTGCCGTCCAGCGAAATACTGCAGTTCTGCCCCACCTTTTTCACTTTCCCGTCTCTTCCCGGACACGTCCGCACCAGTGTCCAGTTCAGATCGCTCCGTGCCAGAACCTGTCCCATCTTCTGCATATCTTTATAGACACCTGGCCAGAAAATCTGCATGAATTTCGTACTCATTCTCTGGTATTTGTCCTCGCAGTCTCCAAACGCATGAATGCAGACATGGCCTACCGTCACAAACCGCGTTTTTCCAAGCTGCTTCATGGCCGAGAGAATCATCGCGTTTCCGTCAGCCAGCGGTGTCTCCTCTTCTTTTACATGTTTCACACGCATCGGAGTCAGCACGCTGATGACTGCATCCGCTTCCAGCAGTGCCTCCAGTACGCGTTCCCGGTTCTGAAGGCTTCCCTCAATCACGGTCAGATTTTTTCTCGGCCAGATCGCTTTTGCATCCGGCACGTAGGCGGTCACCTGTGCGCCGTGAAGAAGCGCCGTGTTGGTCACATACTGCCCAAGCAGTCCCCCCAGACTGAATATTGTAATTTTCATGAAATCCTCACTCTCATCTGTGTGTCTTTTGTATCCTCCGCAGATTTTTTGACACACTTTCCTAATGTTATCTCCTATTCTAACACACCGCCCGTATACGATACAATGAAATAAAACTAAAAAAAGTATAACCTTTTTCGTCCTTTCTTCATATCGTAAGTAGAACCGTATTTTCAGGAGCTTTGATCTTATGCCCTATACTATCGTAATCGATGCCGGACACGGGGGAAGTGATCCGGGCGCTGTCTATGAGGGACGCAGGGAAAAGGATGACAATCTTTCCCTCGCCATCGCGGTCGGCGAGCTTCTTTCCCGGCAGGGTGTCTCTGTCATTTATACCCGCACAACCGATGTTTATCAGACGCCGTTTGAAAAGGCGCAGATGGCCAATCAGGCGGATGCCGACTTTTTTATTTCTTTTCACCGGAATTCTTCGGAGGAACCGAACCAGTATACCGGCGTGGAAACGCTTGTCTATGACAACTCCGGCATCAAACAGACAATGGCAGAAAACATTAACGGCGCGCTCTCGGAGCTGGGATTCCGGAATCTCGGTGTCAAGGCACGGCCAGGGCTTGTTGTTCTGCGGCGGACGAAAATGCCGGCTCTTCTGATTGAAACCGGCTTTCTGAACAATGAGCAGGACAATACGCTCTACGATGAAAAGCAGGAAGAAATCGCCCGCGCCATCGCGGATGCAGTGCTTGGAACGCTGGATCTCGAGACGGTCACGGAGGCTGACCGGCGCGCTGCGGAAACGGAAGCCGCCCGTCCGTCCGTTTCAACAGCGGATACCGTCACTGCTTCCGCTTCGCCCCGTCCCACGCCGCCGGAACAGGAAAATCCTTCCGACACACCGGAAACCTTCTACCGTGTCCAGACCGGCCTTTTCCGCATCCGCCAGAATGCCGACCGTATGCTTTACGACCTTCTCGACCAGGGCTATCCCGCTTTTCTTCTCGCCGAGGACGGCTTTTTCAAGGTCCAGGTCGGCGCTTACCGCCAGCTCGGAAATGCCATTCTGATGGAACGCCGCCTGCGCCGCGACGGCTATTCCACCCTGATTACCACCTGAGCGTCTGACGCATCAGTCGAAAAAAGAGCGTGCCGGAATTTTGTTTTCCGACACGCTCTCGTTCTCCTTATAACTTTTTCAGTTTTGCAAACGAAGCAAACATTTTCTTCGTACCAGCCTGGTCGAAGTTGACGGTAACTTCATAATCTCTTCCGCCGTCCACGATATCCGTGACGATGCCGACACCGAACTTGATATGGCGCACCGTATCCCCGATTTCGTAATCGAGTTTCGTCGCCTTCTGCGCGCTGAAGGTTTTCGCCTGCTGCGGCTTCTCGCGGAATGCCTGCTTCATCGCCGCATAGACGCTGCCTCTCGTCGGAATGTCCATCTTCGGCTTCCGGTCTTCGATCTCCCCGCGCTCCCGCTCCAGGGAAATCAGCTCCCGCGGAATCTCTTTGACAAAACGGGACATCTTGTTGTACTGCACTTCGCCGCGGATCATTCTCTGGCGCGCACACGTCAATGTCAGATGCTGCATCGCACGCGTGATGCCCACGTAGCAGAGACGGCGCTCCTCCTCCAGCTCCGACGGATCATCTCCGGTGATCGTCATGTAGCTCGGGAAAATACCATCCTCCATGCCGGCAAGGAATACGTTCGGGAACTCCAGTCCTTTTGCGGAATGCAGTGTCATCAACAGCACGTAATCGCTCTCCTCATCCACCGAGTCGATATCAGACACCAGCGCAACCTCCTGCAGAAAACCACCGAGAGATGGCTGTTCGGCGCTCTCCTCATAATCCGCAATCTTTGAAATCAGCTCGTCGATGTTCTCGATGCGGGCTGCCGCTTCTTCGGTTCCCTCCGCCTGCAGATCTGCTACATAGCCGGTCTCCTCGATGATTTCATTCAGCAGCTCTTTGACCGACAGATAATCTGCTTTCGCGCGGAGTACCTGTAAAAAGGACGTGAAGGATTTAATCTTATTTAAAGACCGCATCAGCCCCGGCACATACTCGGCCTCGAGAAGCGCATCGTAGAAACGGATGCCCTGCTCTGCCTCCCAGTCCTGCACTTTGTTGATCGTCGCCGCTCCGATACCGCGCCGCGGAACGTTGATGATACGCAGTACCGCAAGGTCATCCTCCGGGTTCTCGATCACACGCAGATACGCCAGCAGATCCTTGATCTCGCGTCTCGCATAGAAGTTGACACCGCCCACGATTTTATATGGAACATTTGCAAGCAGCAGTTTCTCCTCAAAAAGACGGGACTGTGCGTTGGTACGGTAGAGAATTGCATAATCACGGTACTTCTTTCCCTCCGTGCGGACGCCGCGCGTGATTTCTCCTGCCACGTACTCCGCCTCCTCAAAACCGCTCTGGAACTGCCGCAGATCGATCAGGTCACCCTCCGGGTTCTCTGTCCACAGGCGTTTTGCTTTTCGTCCCTGGTTATTCGCAATCACTTCATTTGCCGCATTCAGAATATTCTGCGTGGAACGGTAATTCTGCTCCAGTTTAATGACCTTCGCATCCGGGAATACATGCTCAAAACTCAGAATATTTTCAATATTCGCCCCGCGGAATTTGTAGATCGACTGATCATCATCGCCGACAACGCAGAGATTGCGGTATTTTGCCGCCAGAAGGCTCACAAAGCGGAACTGAACCGTGTTGGTATCCTGATACTCATCGACCATGATATAGCGGAACTGCTCCTGATAATAGTCGAGCACTTCCGGGAACTGCTGGAATAATTTTACGGTCTGTACCAGCAGATCATCGAAGTCCATCGCATTGTTTTTCTTTAACTCTGCCTGATACTCCGCATAAACTGCCGCATACTTCTGCAGCTTCCAGTCGATTCCCGCGTCAATCCGGTACTGGTCCGGCTCAATCATCTCATCCTTTGCGGACGAAATTGCCGCCATGATCGCACGGTCGCGGTACAGTTTCGGATCCATCTGGAGCCGTTTCATGATGTCCTTGATCAGCGATTTCTGGTCATCGGTATCGTAAATTGCAAAATTGTTGGCGTATCCCAGACGTTCAGCATGGCGGCGCAGAATCCGCACGCAGCTGGAATGGAAGGTGCTGACCCAGATCCGCTCCGATCCGTATCCCACGATTTTATCGACACGCTCACGCATTTCTCCGGCGGCCTTGTTCGTAAAAGTGATCGCCATAATATTCCACGGATTGACGCCTTTGTCCCTGATCAGGGAGGCGATGCGGTGCGTCAGTACCCTCGTCTTTCCCGAACCGGCACCTGCAAGGATCAGAAGCGGCCCTTCGGTGTGCTCCACAGCTTCCATCTGCATCGGGTTTAATCCTGTTTCTGTCTGATTCATGTTCTTTCTCCTTCATCTGCTTCGAATCTTTTCACATGCATCTCAGTATATAACAAATCCGCCCCGGTTACAAGTAAGAACAAACATACGTTGCATTTTTATCATGGAAACTTTTTTCGCAAAGTCCTTGCTATCTGGTATTAAAAACTATATAATGGGAACAGTGAGGTGATAACAAATGACGATAGACTCAGATAAAATTCTTCATGATTTACTGAATTCACTGGATTCTCTCGAAGGCATCCGCCCGGGGGAAATCCCGAACATTGCTTTATATATGGACCAGGTCACGACCTTTATGGACGCACAGCTCGCTTCTTCGCGCCGCTTCGAGTCCGATAAGGTTCTGACAAAAACAATGATCAACAACTATGCAAAAAACAAGCTGCTCCCGCCGCCGGTCAAAAAGAAATATTCGCCGGAGCACATGATGCTTCTGGTTTTTATTTACTACTTTAAAAACATCCTCTCGATCACGGATATCCAGACACTGCTCGCCCCGATCACCGATCGGTATTTCGGCACGGAGAGCGGCTTTTCCATCAAAGATATCTACGACGAAATTTTCCAGATGGAAAAAGAAGAAATTGCATCCGTAAAAGAAGATCTTCTGAAAAAAGCGGATGTATCCAAGTCCATGTTCGGCAGCTCACCGGAGGAGGACCGGGAATTTCTCCAGCTCTTTTCGTTTATCTGTCTGCTGAGTTTCGATGTCTATCTGAAAAAACAGATGCTCGAGCACATGGTGGATGAACTGGCATCCCTCGCGGCGCCTTCTGATCCGAAAAAGAAAAATTAAGAACAAATGTGTAATCAAAAAAAGACGGCTGCGTTGGAATCGCACCGTCTTTTTTGATTTTACACATTTTCTTTCTTTTCCATCCGTTCAAACACCATCTCATATCCGTCGTTTCCATAGCTTAAGGAACGGTTCACGCGGCTGATCGTCGCCGTGGATGCTCCCGTCTTTTCGGAGATTTCCAGATACGTTCTCTTCTCCCGCAGCATTTTCGCCACTTCAAACCGCTGCGACAGCGAAAGCAGTTCATTGATGGTGCATACATCCTCAAAAAAAGTATAGCATTCTTCCTTATTCTTCAGACACAAAATTGCCTCAAAAAGCTGGTCTACTGCTTCTGAATGAAGTTTCTTGTTCATTTCAAACCCTCCTATACGAAAATTAAGCCCCCATCTCATTCTTATAACTCGGAATACTACCATTTTAGCACAGTAAAGTGTGAAATACAAGTCCTTTTATCCCTGCATCAGCAAAGCCTGTACCATCGACTCCCGCTGTCTGCGGTAATCGCTCGGCGAACAGGCCTTTACCGTCTTGAAGGTACGGTTGAAGGCACTTAAAGAAGAGAATCCGGAATTCATCGCCACATCCGTGATACTCATCTTTTTGTCGTACAGAAGCTCCTCTGCGCGTTTGACGCGTTTAGAATTGAGGTACTCATAGAATGTCATGTTCATGTACTGCTTGAAAATTCTGGTAAAGTGGAACTTGGAAAATCCGCTGACCGCAGCTACTTCCTCGAGAGAAAGATTCTCCATGTAATGGACATTGATATAACGGCAGGCGCTTAAAACAGCCTCTATATATTCCTGCTGCTTCATTGCCCCGAACGTATTCTGCGCGTTGGCATCCGAAAAGCCCTTGCGGCCAAACTCTGAAAAAAGCTCTTTGAGGCCGGTGCAGATTCTGTGCGTCATCACTGCGCCCTCATTATCGTATTCCCGCACCAGTTCCAGAATCTGGCTGCGTAGAAACAGATAGAAGGGATCTTCCTCATCCTCTTTTTTGAAGTAGATGGCCGGAAGCCGCAGGAAAATCGTTTCCATTTCTTCCTGATTCTCCACACAGCCCGGTTCCACCAGCATGACAATCCGTTCTCCCTGGGATACGAATCTCATTCCGTGTACAACGCCGGAATTGATCATAATGATGTCGCCCTCTTTGAGATTATAGCTGTCTTTTCCGACAACAACCTCATATTCGCCTCTGGTCGGCATGATAATTTCAATTGCGGTATGCCAGTGCTTCGGATAGCCTTCTGTCACGGTGTTGTGAAAGATTTCAAACGCCGGCGGGTTTGCTGCATTCCGGTCAAATGTTTTCCCATGTTCCACTTTCTTCATCTTATTTCTTACCCCTTTTTATTACAGCAGCTCTGTAAACAGATCTTTTACGGTCGGATAAATCTTTGCAAATTTCTGATACTGGCGCTCATATTTCTCAACCAGTTCCGGTTCTGGCTCGATGGTCTCTGTCACACGAACAATTTTTTCTGCCGCCTCTTCTACGGATGAAAAGACACCGCAGGCAACGGCTGCCAGCATGGCTCCGCCAAGTGCCGGGCCTTCCTCGGACTCAATACGGTCCACTTTGATGTTCAGCACGTTTGCGATCATGCGTCGCCACAGCGGGCTCTTTGCACCGCCTCCGCAGATTTTCGTTCTCTCGATCTGGATGCCGAGGGATTTTGCTACCTCAAAGGAATCGCGGATCGCAAAGGCAACGCCCTCGAGAACAGCCTGGGTCATATCCTCTCTTGTGGTGTCCATGGTCAGGCCGATGAAGGTTCCTCTTGCATCCGGGTTGTTGTGTGGGGAACGCTCGCCCATCAGATACGGCAGGAAGAAGACATTATTCTCGCCAAGTTTTGTGATGTTCTCCTGCTCTTTTGTATATTCTTTTGTGCGGATGATTTCATCCATCCACCATTTGTTGCAGGAAGCTGCACTCAGCATGCATCCCATCAGGTGATAGTGGCCGTCTGCGTGTGCGAATGCGTGCAGGGCATTGTGGCTGTCTACGCCGAATTTGTTGCTGGAAATGAATACGGTTCCGCTTGTACCAAGGGAAACGTTGCACATGCCGTCGCCTACGGTTCCGGTTCCGACTGCGGCTGCTGCGTTGTCTCCGGCTCCTGCTACAACTTTACAGGTCTCCGGCAGTCCAAGTTCTGCTGCTACTTCCGGTTTTAAGGTTCCGACAGCGTCAAAGCTCTCATGGAGCTCCGGCAGCATCTCCAGGGAAATACCGCAGATTTCTGCCATCTCTTTGGACCAGCATTTGTTCTTGACATCCATCAGAAGCATGCCCGATGCATCGGAGTAGTCGCTTACGAATGCGCCGGAGAGACGGTATGCCAGGTAATCTTTTGGAAGCATGATTTTGCAGATTTTTGCGAAGTTATCCGGCTCATTTTCTTTCACCCAGAGAATCTTCGGTGCGGTAAAGCCTGCAAATGCAATGTTTGCGGTATACTCGGAGAGTTTTTCTTTTCCGATTACGGTGTTCAGATAATCGGTCTGTTTTGCGGTACGGCCGTCGTTCCAGAGGATCGCCGGGCGGATGACGTTATCGTTCTCATCCAGGATGACAAGGCCATGCATCTGGCCGCCGAAGCTGATGCCGGCTACCTGGGATTTGTCTACGTCTTTTACCAGCTCGCGGATTCCCTCTTTGCTCTGCTCCCACCAGTCTTCCGGTTTCTGCTCAGACCAGCCTGGATGCGGGAAATACAGCGGATACTCTCTCGATACAATATTTACAATTTTGCCTTCCTCGTCCATCAGAAGCAGTTTGACAGCGGAAGTACCAAGGTCAACACCAATAAAATACATGTCGAATCTCCTTTTTCTACTCTTTTTCAAAAAGGGCGGCAGCAGACCTAGATCTCTGCTCCGCCCTTTTGCTTATGCGTTACTGCATATCTTTCTTATTTTTCAGTGAATCTTCCGGAACGGATTAGCCCCACGGATTCTCTGTCGGGTAACGAACACCCTTCGGCTGGTTGTAGCCGATCTCATCTACTTCAACACCGAGCATTTTGAATACTTCGAATAACGGTTTTCCGAAGTGTCCGAATGCTACTGCGCCGTGATGTGGATAGTTTTTCTCTACCAGTACGTGACGGTAGAATCTGCCCATCTCCGGAATAGCGAAGATACCGATGCTTCCGAAGGAACGTGTTGCTACAGGAAGAACCTCGCCCTCTGCGATGTATCCGCGCAGTTTTGCGTCAGATGTGCTCTGCAGACGATAGAAGGTGATGTCTCCAGGAACGATATCTCCCTCGAGGGTACCCTGTGTTACTTCTTCCGGAAGGGTTCTTGCCATGATCATCTGATATTTCATAGAGCAGAATGCCAGTTTGGTGGAAGCGGTATTTCCGCAGTGGAATCCCATGAAGGTATCTTTTAAGGTGTAATCAAATTTGCCTTTGATTTCGCTCTCATACATATCCTTCGGAACGGTGTTGTTGATGTCGAGGAGTGTTACGGTGTCTTTGGATACAACGGTTCCGATGAACTCGGACAGTGTTCCGTAGATATCTACCTCACAGGATACCGGGATGCCCATCTTGGTCAGACGGCTGTTGACATAGCAAGGAACGAATCCGAACTGTGTCTGGAATGCCGGCCAGCATTTTCCGGTCAGGGTTACGTATTTTCTGGAGCCTTTGTGTGCTTCGATCCAGTCTAACAGGGTGATCTCGTACTGAGCCAGTTTCGGCAGGATTTCCGGTTTCAGGTTTCCTTCGCCGAGCTCTTTTGCCATATCTTCTACGACTGCCGGGATTCTCTCGTCGCCTGCGTGTTTGTTGAATGCTTCAAACAGGTCAAGCTCGGAGTTCTCTTCGATTTCTACGCCGAGGTTGTACAGCTGTTTGATCGGTGCGTTACATGCCAGGAAGTTGGTCGGACGCGGTCCGAAGCTGATGATTTTCAGGTTCTTAACAGCTACAACTGCAGTTGCAACCGGTACGAAATCTTTGATCATGGCTGCTACGTCTTCTGCATCGCCAACCGGGTACTCCGGAATGTATGCGTGCAGGTTGCGCAGTTTCAGGTTGTAGCTTGCGTTCAGAACGCCGCAGTATGCATCGCCGCGTCCGCCTACAAGGTCGTCGCCGGTCTCTTCTGCTGCTGCTACTACCATGCAAGGTCCGTCGAAGTATTTTACAAGCAGGGTTTCCTCGGTCTCCGGTCCGAAGTTTCCAAGGTATACAACAAGTGCATCACACTCTGCTTTTTTCAGGTCTTCGAGTGCGTTCATCATGTCGATTTCATTCTCGACGATGATTGGACATTCGTAGATTTCTCCGTCGTATGCTTTTACGACTGCTTTTCTTCTGTTCTCGGAAAGGCTGTTCGGGAAGCAGTCACGGCTTACTGCAACGATACCTAATTTGATTTCCGGTGTATTGTTGATCATTTTTGAAGATCCTCCTTTTTGGGTTTTCTTGGTTTTTGGTTTCTTTTTATGTTCAGAACTGCTCTTTTGGGGCAGTGTTTCTGATTTCTGGTTTTATCTCTGGTTTTATTTTACCGAGAGGTTTTCTCCTTTGATGCCTGCTACGCTTCCAGCGATGTTTGCATCCGGGTGGCTTAAGAGCCATTTGTTTCTGGCGAAGAGCAGGTCGTCTTCCGGGGTGTGTTTTTCTTCCAGGGTGATGTCGGTATTGGTTCCTTTTGGAAGTACTACGACGCATTTGAAGCCGCTGGCTGCCACGTTGCATGGTGCGTAGTGGAGGGTGGTTGCGTAGACTTCAATGGTGGTTCCGGCCGGGATTAAGAAGGCCTCCATTTTGGATGAGTCGTAGGTGTGGTCTTCGGTGATGTCCTGTTCTTTTCCGAGGATCAGGATCAGGTCGGTTACGGCGATGTTGATTTCGCTGTCGCGGTGGTATTCTACGGCGTTCAGTAAATGGTTGTGGCCGTTGCAGTAGCCGATCTGGATCGGCATGCCGCCGTAGAGGCTGTCGGATACGGACTGGGCGCTTTTGCAGGCTTCGAGGCTTTCAATGGAAGGCTCGTAGACTACGTCATCGGGACATGGGGTCTCGGACATGGCGGTGATGATGTCGCTGACGTCGAGGTCTTTGATGACTTTGCCGTACTGGCGGAATGCTTCGTCTGTTACTTTCAGAATCTGCATTGTTTTGGTGCTCCTTTCGTACAATTAGTTTAATGATTGAACTAATTGTAATATAGCACTTGTATGTACTTCTTGTCAACATGTATTTGGATGAAAAAACGGACGGGTTGACAAATAAGGGGGAGGTTGGTATACTTTAATACGTTAAAATAATAAGACGCTAGGGGAGCCTTTGGCTGAGAACGTGGGACAGGGATAAGCTCACGGACCCTCACTACCTGAACGGGATAATTCCTGCGTAGGGAAGCTGGAACGTGGTTTCGGATGTGATTCGGGACTGTGTTTTTATGTGAGCCCCTCCAAGCGGAATGCGAAGGAGGTTTTTTTATGAGTTTTTTTGTTACTGCTGACGGCGGACTGACGACGGCCGGTTATGTTGGATGCGTGGTGCTGATGGTGGCGCTGGTGGTGATTGCTTCGGTTCTTTCTGCTCAGAAGAGTAAGGGGACGGGAATGGATGCAAGGAAGCTGGCGTTTTGTGCGATGGGGATGGCGCTGGCGTTTGTGACTTCGTATGTGAAGGTGTTTGAGCTGCCGTACGGGGGATCGGTTACGTTGTTTTCGATGCTGTTTATTGTGCTGATTGCGAACTGGTATGGGGCGAAGACGGGTATTCTCGTTGGTTTTGCTTATGGACTGCTGCAGTTTATCCAGGGGCCGTATGTGCTGTCGCTGTTCCAGGTGTGCTGTGATTATGTGTTTGCGTTTGCGGCGCTGGGTGTGGCCGGATTCTTTGGAAAGAAGAAAAACGGGCTGCTGATCGGGTATATTGTAGCTGTGCTGGCGAGGGGATTTTTCCATACGTTAGGCGGGTATCTGTACTGGATGGATTATATGCCGGAGAATTTCCCGCAGTCTTTAAAGGCGCTGTATCCGATTATTTACAACTACAGCTATCTGCTGGCTGAAGGTGTGCTGACGGTGATTCTGATCTCGCTGCCGCCGGTGAAGAAAGCACTGCAGACGGTTGCAAGAACAGCACATGGTGCAAATTAAATAGAATTACGTGAAAAAATCCGGGAACGCATGATTTTGCGTTTCCGGATTTTTTACGTGGATATCAAAATTTACTGAGCACTCTCCTCTGCGGCTGTGTCGGCGGCGGAGCTCATGGGGGTGATGACGATGTTTTCTACGCCGATTCCGGTTTTGCGGGTTACGATGTCTTCGATCTGGGCACGCTGTTCCTCGGTTACTTCTTTCATCGGAACGACGATGTCGGCGGTTTCGCCGGTCAGGTTTACAACGACGTCGGTGAAGCCTTTGGCTTCGAGGAGGAGTTCAGTTGCTGACTCTTTTTCTACGAGTTCCGTCATTTCCACCATGCTCTGGACAGCGCTCTGGCGCTCGGTTTCGGAGAGGTTGGTGTTGTTGATGATTTCATTTAAGGTGTCTTTGTTCTGGGAACGGATCTGTTCGCGGTCGATTCTGGCCTGGGCCATGTATGTAGATGCCCCGGCAAGGACTGCCTCTCCCGGCGTTTCGGTGACGGTCCGCGACGAGTCCCCTGCTGTGCCGGCATCCACCTCGTCGGTGATGTCGGTGTCCAGGCTGGAGATGTCTTTTAAAACGGTGCTGGCATCCGCCGTGGTTCCGTCTGCCTTCTCCTTCGTGGACAGGGTACTGTCAGCATAGTTGATGTATCCGGCGACAGCAATCATGATCGCAAGGGCGGTGATGATGACCTGGTTTTTCCGGAATTTTTTCTTTTTCCCGGCCGTCTTTTTCGGCGATGGTGTCTCTGCCATTTTCTCAGGTGCATTCATTTCCTGTTCTAATTTTTCCACGCATTTGACTCCTTTACTTCATTTTGACTACTTTAATCTTATTTGCGCCCACCTGAAATAATGCCATCACGGCCTCCTGAATCTCCTGTATCGTCACCGGGTTTCCCCCGCCTTCTGCGATAACGAGCACGCCGCGCACCGCCGGGTACTCCTCGGAAACCACATACGGTGTCTCGGCCCCGTTCTGTGTCTTTTCATAGACAGTTGCCTCATCCTGCGACGAGGATGTAACGCTTCCGGTCTCCTCTCCCTTCTTGTTTTCCTCCGTTGTGCTCCGCGTTGGGACATCTTTTTCCACAATCTTTTTTCCTGTGGATTCCAGCGTCACCACGACGTGCACTGCGCCCACACCGTCCATCTGGGAAAGTGCGTCACAAAGGCGCTGTTCCATCTCCTCCTGCACCGAAAGTCCCGCATCCCCCGCCGGACGCGCAGCCGTCTCCTGCGGCTGTTCTGTCTCCTCACTGGTCTTTTTTGTTCCCGTCGGCAGCAGCAGGACAACGCCGATTGCCGCCAGCAGGAAGTACAGCATCCACTGCTCCTTTTTCTGTTTCCGGAAAAACGCCGCTGCCTTTTCCCTCATAGGCCTATTCCGAAATCTCTACCATAATATGCGCCGGATCGGTTCCGTAGACCTCACTTAAAACACTTTTGATCTCTGTCAGCTTTTCATCGAGCATTTCCCGCTGTTTTTTCTGTTCTTCGCGGTAAATGCTCGTCTGCCGCATCGGCGCTTCAATGCGGATCTCTTTTGCCTCACCGGTGTTTCCCGGCTCCAGCGTTACCGAAACGGCTGCCCCCGGAATGCCGCTCTCTGACAGATACATCCGGATCTGGCGCTCCGTCTCTTTTTCCCAGGCGCCCACGTAATACTGTTTTTCAAAGCTTTCTGCACGAATCTGTACATTTTCCATTGCTGCTGCCTCCTCTTCCAGCGTCAGACGGTCGAGCGTCTGCGCCATTTTCTGCTCCAAACCTCCCGCTTTTAGCACGGGCTGGAAAAAAATCAGTACCATCACAATTCCAAGAAAAAACTGAACCGGCTTCTTGTCCTCCTTCTCCGGGATCAGGTTCAGCACAGTTGTCATAAAAATCAGAAAAATTGAAATATTCTTAAGCCACTGCAGAATCTCTTCTACCATGCCGCCTCCCGCCGCTGCCTGCCCAACTACACGCTAGAGCGTGTCTGAAAAACCATTTCCGCAAGCTGCAAGCCCCACTTTGCGGTATATTTTACCCTCATTCGGTTGCCGTAGCCCGCTACGCCGCCCTCATTCGGATAAAATCTCCCACAAACTAGGACTCGCAGCTCACGAAAAGCCTTTTTCAGACAAGCTCTAGGAAAAAGTTCCCGCCAGGATTGCAATCGTCAGCAGAAACAGGACTTCTACGGTCAGAAGGAGACGCAGAAGCATCGCATATCCTTTTCCTGCCGCCGCAAGACATCCCGCGATCCGCTTGTCCGAGACGGGCTGCGCCGCCGCGGCGAGAAGGCGGAAGGAAAGACCCGAAACGAGAAGCTGAACGGCGGGGACCATGCCTGCTGCGAGCAGTACCAGCATTGCCGTCACGCCAAAGCAGTTGCGGATCAGCACCGCGGAGCCTGCCACCAACTCGGTTACAGCATTCACCGCATTTCCGATGCCGGGAATCATTCCGGCAGTCCGCCAGAGTGCCATCTGCCGCAGGGAATCGAGCGCCGGTGCGATCAGATTCCGGATCATCTGCATTCCCACAAGTACGCCGAGCGACGATTTTAAAAGGCCGTTCACGCAGGTTTCCAGCAGCTCTGTCATATGGGACAAAATCTCCTCGCCGGAAAGATCGTTTACAAGGGCGATGAGCAGATAGATATGGATCATCGGAAGGACGAGGGCGAGCAGAAGCTTTTCGACAGCCAGAATCACTAGAAGGAGCATCTGATAAAACATCACGGCTGATGATGCGCCCCCGGCGGCCGCGGCCGCCAGATAGTAGGATGGCGTCAGGATCCGCATAAAAGCGACCAGCGATGTGATGACAGCTTTCAGGTTTTCCCCGCTCGACTGGAAATTTTTCAGAATCAGTGCAAGCGCAAGCAGATAGACCATATAAAAACTGGCGTCCCTGACCTGTTTTCCTTCAAAGAGAGAGGAAAAACTGCCGAGCACCGCGCCTGCCAGAACGAGGAGAAACAGCTCCTTCATCAGCCCCTTCTGCGCAAGGAATGCTGTTTTGGCACAGGAGAGAACGGCATTTCCGGCACGGAAGGTGCGGAAGGGATCGCCATCCTGCAAAAGAGAACGCACCGTACCGGCAAAAGAAAACTGCTGGCTGGACAGCAGGCTGTCCACTTCCTGCTGGATTGCATCGAAGTCGAGTTCTGCAAGAAGTTCGTCCTGCGCTGCTGCTGCCTGATCCGTTTCGGTATCCGCTGCTTCGATTTTCTGCGTTCTTCCCGTTCCGAAAATGAGACACAGAAAAAGCAGCGCCATGCCCCATCCGGCTTTTTTACAGAAAATCATGAACCGTTTCCAGCAGAGCGAGCAGCACTGGCATACTGACGGCAAGGACCGCCAGGCGGGCGAACAGTTCAATCTGCCCTGCAATGGAAGAATAGCCCGCATCCTTACAGATCCCGGCGGAAAACTGCCCCACATACGTGATCCCAAGCATTTTCAGCAGCGTATTCAGATACGATGAGTCCACCGGGAGATACGATTTCATTTGTGCGAGCATGCCGAGCAGATACTGCATTTTTCCGACGGTCCCGGCAAGAATGCAGAGGCCGGCACCGACCGTCACAAGAAGGGCAAATTCCGGCTTTGCTCCCTTTACTGTGATTCCAAGCAGCACGCCCGCCGTGCCAAGCGCAGCGATCCGAAGTATATCCATATGATCCCCTCCGTTTTTTCTCCCTGCTCTTAAATTGTAAACAGTTGTTTGATGTCCTCAAACAGCGCGGAAATATAGGGAAGAATCCAGAACAGCACCAGCACAAGACCGGCAAGGCTTGCAAGAAATGCCTGTTCTTCCCGGCCGCTGTGTTTTAATACCTGGCACAGGACCGATACCAGAATCCCGACTGCCCCGATTTTAAATAGAATCCCGACCTCCACGCCTGCTCCTCCGTTTTCAGACACGCCCTAAACCAGAATCAAAAATAAAAAAAGGCCTCCCATGATTCCAAGACTCTGACAGAGCCTCTTCCTTTCCGGCAATCCTTTCTGCAGTTCCGCGATCCGCTGCACAAGACGTGCCTCATACCGGTCCAGATTCGCCTTCTGCATGGCGCGGTCCCCGGTGCCAAGGCTGCATCCGGCCTCCTGCAGCTCTTCTTTTTCTTCTTTTGTAAGGCGTGTATCCGCCAGGTGGACTGCCGTATTCTCTTCCAGAATCGCCGGCAGTGTCTTTCCGTCCGGGCGGCGCATATCCTCGGAAATATCCTGTAAAAAATCCCGGTACGGATCCCGCATCCGCCTTCCCGTCTCCCAGAACGCATCCGGCAGTGGGGAAGCCGCCGTCACAATCTCTCCACGCAGATACTGGATAATTTTCTGCAATGTTTCCAGATCTTTCACATGGGCCGACAGCGCCGCACTCTTTGCAAAGCCGATCCCGACGCAGGCAAGAGAAGCCGCCAGTAAAACTGCAAGCCGCATCACAGAAACGCCTCCCTTCGGTACAGTGTCGTTCCTCTTCCGTCAAAAATAGCCTGTACACTTCCGGCGTGGGGTTTCGCATCCAGCACGATGTACCGCTCGAAAACGTGGGATTCCACGAGGCGGTTCAGGAGAGGCTTCTGCTTCATATCCTCCATGGAATTGCCATGCACGGTCGCGAGCAGCTTGCACCCGCAGTTAACGACGGACTCGATCGCACGGATGTCCTCGCCCGTTCCGATCTCATCGACTGCCACCACATCGGGCGACATGGCGCGGATCAGCATCATCATGCCCTCCGCCTTCGGACAGCAGTCGAGCACATCAGTGCGGATGCCGACATCATTCTGCGCAACGCCGAGATAGCAGCCTGCGATCTCGCTCCGTTCATCGACCACACCGACGGTCAGCCCCGGATACGGCGACTCCCCGTCCGAAATCTGGCGGATGATATCGCGCAGCATCGTCGTTTTGCCGCAGCCGGGTGCGGAGACAATCAGGGTGTGCAGGAAACGGCCGTCTTCCCAAAGGTACGGCATCACTCGGTCCGCGCAGCCCTTTTTCTCATGAGCAACCCGCACGTTGATGCAGGATATATGGCTGATGCCTTTCACCTTTTCCCCTTCGATTACCGTCTTTCCGGCAATGCCGATCCGGTGGCCGCCCTCCACGGTCAGAAAACCCTGCCGCAGTTCATCCTCGTAGGCGTAGAGGGAAAAACTTCCTATGTAATCCATCGTATCGCGGATATCCGTCGGTGAGACGGGATAACCTTTCTCCCACTCCCCGGTCAGTGCTCCGTCCGGGGTCAGAAAGTACTCCTGATCCTTTGCGACCACCAGAAGCGGCGCGCCGGTCCGCAGACGGATTTCCTGCAGGTCATCGGCCAGCAGATCTGTGTTTTTCAGAATTTTCCGTATATTCACAGAAAACAGGCGCAAAAGTTCCCTTTGCTCCTGTTTTTTCTCTGGCGTAACAATATCCTTTTGTCTTCCTGTCCTTTTCATCTTCACCACCTCTTATCGTTATATATATGAGATGGCGGGACAGGTTATGCACGGTTTTTATGGTTCTATTCTTTTCATGCAGATTTTCACGGGCTCCGCTGCCCAGACGGCGCCTTCATATCCTTTCTCCGGACTGAAATGCGTGCAGAAGCCCTCTTTCTTTTCCATTCCAAGAGAACCCGAAAGACCGGTTCCCCTCCACTTGCCGTAGCTCTCCTCCTCGGTCCAGATCCGGAAAAACAGCGTTTCAGCATTCTCCGCTGCGGCAAGGCGTTTCTGGTCTTCGGCGGAAAAATACCGTTCTGCCATGCGCTCCCAGGCAGCGCGGCGGTGCTGCTGCAGATCCATGCCGATCGGAATGGAAGCAAAAGCGCAGGCAGCGTATTCCCCCGAATGAGAAATATTAAAACAGATCTGTGGATGCCCCGGCAGGTACGGTTTTCCGTGCGCATTCCGTTCGATCGTTATCTTTTCTCCATCCAGCCCATACTGTTCCTGCATTCCCATCCGGAACAGCTCCCATCCGCACTGCGAGAGTTCCCGTTCCAGCTCTTTTTTTTCGCCCTCCGGCTGTGTAATTTTTTTCAGATAAACTACCGTCTCCTGCATCCTGCTTCTCCCTCTTCATAGAAAAAGAGACCGCGAAGCCTTTCAACTTTCGGCTCCCCGGTCTCTTCTCGAAAATTCTTTCTTATGCGTTTTTACCGCAGCAGTATTTGTATTTCTTTCCGCTTCCGCACGGGCATGGATCGTTTCTTCCGATTTTTTTGCCTTTGATTACAGTGCCGGATTTTTTCTGCTCCATGTAAAGCGTTTTCTTCTGCTCTTCTGTGAAGATCTCATCCCACATCGGCAGGTTGTACAGCCAGTCTGCTTTTGCGTCTACCATGTTTTTGTATAGAAGCTCTTTATCGTAAGCCAGTGTAACAACGGTATCCTCTTCCATCTCCTCGATCGGGTTCGGGATCACAAGGCTGTCGTTGATGCCGTCCAGGAAACCAACCATGGTCATAACGTCCACTTTGTATTTCTCTGCCAGCTCTTTTACGGTTCCTTTTACCACTTCATCCGGGTTGGAAAGAAGCTGCTCGTAAATGTTTTTCTCAATCAGGAAATAATTGGTCCAGAACTGCTGGAGCTGTCTTTTGTCTGCTTCCTGATTATAGGCGATATCACGCCAATTCTGTAATAAACTCATGTTATTATCCATCCTTTATCTGTTTCTCTGAGCGCGTTTTTTCGCGCCGTCCCCTAGCGGGATTCCGGTTTTTGTAACACGCTTTAGTATATCGGAAAGTCCGCAGAAAATCAACCTTTTTCTTCTTCCTGCTCCAGAATCGGGATTCTGGTATCGCCGAGCGGAATTCCTCTGTGTTCCACCGATGTAGAGAACACGATCTGCGTCTTCGTTCTTCCAAAATGCTGAAGCTGGCCGATAAACTGATCCAGCTCAGATGTCGTGTGGAACACAACCTCCATCAGCATCGAATAGTCGCCGGTCACGCAGTTGCACTCGATCACATTCGGGCAGTTAGTGATGTACGGATAGAATTCCTTTTTCCGCACTGGCTCAACCTCCAGATTGATGAATGCCTTGATCCGATAGTCGAAAACCTCCGGGTTCACACTCGCGCGGTAGCCGGTGATCACCCCGTCCTTTTCCAGGCGGTCGATTCTCGCCGAAACCGTCGGCGAAGTGAGACTTACCTTGTCTGCAATACTTTTGAGCGGAAGCCTTGCATCTTCCTGCAGCAGTTCCACAATTTTCCGGTCTGCTGTATCCAATTCACGTTTCATTCCCTCTCCTTACGTTCCTCCTGCTCTCCTTTTTCTTTCGGAGGCAGTTTCTTTACCACCGTATTTTCCACGCGGTGTTCTTTGACCCGCATGACCTTGATCCAGAGATCGTCGGTCTCGAGTTCAAACTGGCTGCCGTCATCCGGAACCGCACCGAGTTCGCCGAAAATGTAGCCGCCGAACGTTTCATATTCATCGACCGGCAGTTTGATCTTCAGTTCCTCCGCCACATCATCCAACGAGGCACTTCCCATGATTTTCCAGGTGTCTGTGGAAATCAGCTCAATTTCCGATGGCTGCCCGATCTCCGCCTCATCATTCAAGTCCCCGACAAGCTGCTCGATCAGGTTACGCACGGTGATAATTCCATCCATGCCGCCGTACTCATCCAGAACCACGGCAAAATAGTTGCCGGTCTTTTTCATGTTCTGGAACAGCGTGGCAGCCTTGATGTTTTCAGGAACAAAATAAGGCTGTTTGATTGCTTCTTTCATGACATGATCGCGGTCCTTGGTGCGAAGCCGGAAATAATCCTTGGCATCCAGAACGCCGATGATATCGTCCACAGTTTCGCCGCAGACCGGGTAATACGAGTGGCGGCTCTCATGGATGAGCTGCTCCCACTCCTCAATCGAATCCTCCACCCACAGAAGATCCACATCGGTCCTGTGGACGCAGATTTCGTCGATCGTCAGATCATCGAACTCAAATACGTTCTGAATCATATCTTTTTCTTCGTTGTCGATGGTACCTTTTTCGCTGCCGGCATCTACCATCATCCGGATTTCTTCCTCTGTTACCTGATCATCGTCCTCGTTCGGGTCAATGCCGAAAAGGCGCAGGATACCGTTTGTCGATACCGTTAAAAGTCCGACCAGCGGGGCAAAAATTTTCGAGGCGGCGGTCACAAGACCGGATACGCCAAGTGCAATTTTCTCAGCGTTGTGCATCGCAAGACGCTTTGGCACGAGTTCGCCGAAAATCAGGGTAATATAGGATAAAAGCAGCGTAATCAGCACAACGGCAATGGCATCCAGAGTCTTTTCCGGGATCTGCACGCCCGCATCCACCAGGACCGAGACGAATCTGCCCGAAAAGTTTTCTGCCGCAAAAGCACTTCCTAAAAATCCGGAGAGAGTGATGACAACCTGTATGGTTGCGAGGAAACGCGACGGCTGCTCCGTCAGACAGAACAGCTTTTCCGCTTTCTTGTTTCCCTCCTGTGCCATTTTTTCCAGTTTAGCGTCGTTACAGGAGACCACAGCGATCTCCGCGCAGGCAAATACCGCATTGACCGCTATCAATACGACCTGCAAAAGAATACTGCCGACTATGTCACTGTCCAAACGATTCAAACCTCCTCATATCTTGCATTAGATTCTTATGCGTTCTTTAAGAATGCTACATAGGCTTTCTTTGCCTCGTAGATATCTGCTTTGCTGGTTACTTCCCACGGAGCATGCATGCTTAATACCGGTACACCGGAGTCGATGACTTCCATGCCGTACAGGGACATGATGTAAGCGATGGTTCCGCCGCCTCCGACATCAACTTTACCAAGCTCTGCGGTCTGCCAGTTTACTTTGGCATCATCGAAAATAGCGCGGAGTGCTCCGACATACTCTGCATTGGCATCGTTGGAACCGCCTTTTCCGCCGGAACCGGTAAATTTGTTGATGACGATACCTTTTCCGAAGAAGGCTGCATTTTTCTTCTCAAATGCTGCTGCATACAGCGGATCAAATGCTGCGCTGACATCAGAAGAGAGCATTCTGGAGGAAGCAAGGCATCTTCGAAGGGCCAGTTCTGTTCCCTCGCCTGCAAGTGCAAGCAGCTCTGCCATGGTGTTCTCGAAGAAATGAGACTGCATACCGGTTGCACCGACGCTTCCGATCTCCTCTTTGTCTACGAGCAGGCAGCAGGAGGTCTTCTCCTGTGCTTCTACTTCGAGCATTGCAACAAGAGAGGTGTATGCGCATACACGGTCATCCTGGCCGTATGCAAGGATCATGCTGGCATCCATACCAAGCTCGCGTGCTTTTCCGGCCGGTACGATCTCAAGCTCTGCGGAGAGGAAATCCTCTTCTTCGATGCCGTATTTGTCGTTTAAGAGTTTTAAGGTCATGGCTTTGACTGCCTCTTTCTCAGTTCCTTCGAGCGGCTGGCTTCCGATCAGAAGGTCAAGATTTTCGCCCTCTACAACAGTGTTTGCCGGTTTTGTCTGCTGCTCTCTGGAGAGGTGGATCAGAAGGTCTGTCACGCAGAATACCGGATCGTTGTCGTCCTCACCGATCACAACATCAACGACTTCGCCGTTCTTTTTCGCTACCACACCGTGGATGGCAAGTGGAAGGGTTACCCACTGCCATTTTTTGATACCGCCGTAGTAGTGGGTATCGAGATATGTAAATCCGTTGTCCTCATACAGCGGGTTCTGTTTTACATCGAGACGCGGGGAATCGATGTGTGCGCCGAGGATATTCATACCTTCGGTCAGCGGTCTTGTTCCGATCTGGAACAGTGCGATGGCTTTTTTCATGCATACGGCGTAAACTTTGTCGCCTGGTTTTAATGCACGGTTTTCTTTTACGTAAGTGTCAAGGTTTACGTATCCAGCCTCTTCCGCCTGGCGCACGCTCTCTTTTACGCACTCGCGCTCTGTTTTTCCGTTGTCCAGGAATGCGCGGTAGCCGGCGTTTAATTTTTCCAGCTTTTTCATATCTTTTTTCTTGTACTCATTCCATGCTGTTTTTCGTTCCATAGCTTTTCTCTCTTTCTGTTTTCTTTATCTGATCCGTGCCGTATTTTTCTGAATCTAATCGGGCTTCCGGTCATGATTGCGATCTCTTTCATTATAATCTGTTTTGACAGGAAACACAAGGACTTTCGATGTACGGAAAAGACAAGGAAGACCCCGCGGCGGACCGTTTTTTGCGGCCGCAGCGGGGTCTTTAAGGGGAGGATAAGTATTTCCTTATTCTTCTTTTGTCTGTCTCATCGAACAGGGGAATTTCGATGATAGTCCTATTCTCCCCGGTATTTTTGTTTTTATACACTTCGTTTTCATCAGCAGCAGAAAAATCCCCGTCCGCCGCAGCAGCAGCAATTGCAGATCGCATTGATCGCCATGCACTCGCAGCACCATTTGCCGAGATCGCCGGCGCTTCTCTCATAGCCGTAACCGCTTCCCATGTCGGAATACCACTGGCCGCTGCCCTGGAGCTGGTTTAAAAGCTGCTGGTACTGCAGATTCTGCGGTTCTAATTTGACTGCCATCTCGGCATCCTGCACGGCATTGATGTTGTTGCCGAGGCGCGAATTTGCGATCGCATGCAGGAAATACCATTTTCCGCTGCGGTCGGAAATGTCGTTCAGCACGTTCATCGCCTCGCGGAAGTGGCCGCTGTTGATGTAGTTGGCTGCCGCCTGCAGCCGCATTTCCTGCTCGGAATTTCCATAATCATTCCGTGCGGAGCCGCCGTTTCCGTACGCGCCGCCGAATGGGTCGAAGCCGCCGAACGGGCCATAGCCGCCGTAAGCATCTCCGCCATACGACGAACCTCCGCTCTGGTACGAGGTGCCGTGCTCGCGTTCATCCATGATCTGTTTGTACGCCTGCTGCACCTGTTTGAATTTTTCTTCTGCTTCTGCTTTATTCGGATTATTGATATTGGCATCCGGGTGATACGTCCGGCTGAGTTTTCGGTATGCTTTTTTGATTTCATCGTCCGAAGCCCCGCGGGACACGCCCAGCACCTCATATGGATCTGTCATCAGTCTTTATTTCTCCTCTTTTTGGCGCTCTTTTGCGCTTTTTCGCATTTCGTATTTTTCCCAGATACCAGCATACAATATATTTCGCAGAATGTCTACATTTTCCAGGATCGGAAGTTTTTCAAATGCACGCGACGCTTCCGCCGTCATCATCAGCAGGATTTTTTCTGCGGTTTCCTCGAAGTCCGGCTGATCTGCGATGGACAGAAACGGGTTGTAGTTTCCGCTCTTTTTATCTTTTTCCACGTCATCAAGCGCATCCATCAGGTAAATGAATTTTCCGATGTAAAAGCCGACCTGGCGCAGATCATCGCTCCAGATGTCCTCCTCCGGAATATAGATCTCCGCCATCACCTCTCCGGTATAGCCCGCCGCAAGATCGAGGTCTGGATTATTTTCCTTCTCGCATGCATGCAGCTTTTCGATGTAATCCTGCACTGCTTTCGTCTGGCGCGGATACGATGCCTCGATGCGTGTCACAGATTTTTTCAAAGCCTTTGCCGCTGTAAACGCCGCGTAGTTTTTCTCGTCCTCCCAGTCATCCAGCAGATTGTAATAGGCGAGCAGCACGTTCATGTCTGCGCAGTATTTTGTGTATTTGTTCCGCAGGCATTTATGTTTTTTGCCGGGATGAAGAAAGCAGTAATGCTCCTCTTCTTTTGTCTCACACTCATAAAGCCCGGTCAGCAGGATGGAAAGAAATGTCATATCAAACGTCAGCATCGCCTGACCCTTTTTTCCATACGCCTCTTTGATATCCTGACACAGACCGCAGTAGTATGCCTGATATTTGTTGTAATCTTTGACTTTCAGGTCATCCTTTCGGATGGTCACATAACCAAACATGAATCGCACTGCTCCTTTTTATCAGGTGTTTTTGATGAATTTTGTTCCGCATTTCGGGCAGCGGATCTCGATGTGCCCTTTTCCTTTCGGCACACGCACCTGCTGATGGCAGGACGGGCAGCGGAAGTAGCAGTGCTCTTTATCCTTGAATGCACGGGTTCCGCCGCGGAAGAATCCGACGACGCGGTTTTTCAGTTCCAGGAATTTCTGGTTTTCCGCATACCGTTTGGAATGGTTCTTGGACATGATGCGCACATCCGCCCAGACGATCAGGACGAGTGCCAGGGTGTAGATAAGGGAGCTCCGTACAACCGCTCCGAAAATCATCATGGCAACTGCCGCCCACATCATAAAATTGCCCAGCTGATCGATGCCGTAGCGGCCGTACATCAGGCGGGAAAGTTTTTCTTTCAGTTTATCCATTTTGTTCTCGTTTCTCCTTTTTCAAAGTATATGCCAATACTCTATCCCTTTTGAGGGAAAAAAGCAATCGAAAGCGCCATTAATTTTTTCTAAAAAATTCTTAAAACTTGCGGTGGATGTTTCTTTTCAACTGTGCTACACTTGGTTATGTTTCTTTATATTTTATTTTCAGTAAACGATCGGAGATTTTTATGAAACGACTCAAACAGATCGGCGCTCTTCTCGCCATCACGGTCCTGATCGGATTCGGGCTTGGCGCCATGATTTTTGCGTTTATCGACACGCCGTTTGCACACAAGGCGCTGACAGTCTGCCTCTACTGTGCAATTACCGTACCAGTGCTCATCTATGCCATGATGCTGGTTGCCAAGGTTCTGTCGCACCGCGATGAGAACGACAAATCAGACAAAGGAGAAAAACAGTCATGATTGATACCATTATTTTTGATGTAGGCCGCGTACTCGTCAACTGGGACTACGAGTCCTATCTGAAACGCTTTGCTTTCGGTCCGGAAAAAACGAAAGCAATCACCGCCGCAACCTTCGAAAGCCCTTACTGGCGCCAGTTCGACCGCGGAATTCTCACACCAGAGGAGATTGTAAAAGGATTCTGCTCCCTCGCCCCGGAATACACCGAAGAAATCAAAGAGGTTTTCGCCCACTGCGAGGAAACCATCACCCCACTGCCGTATGCAGAAAGCTGGGTACGCTCCTTAAAAGAAAAAGGCTACCGCCTCTACATCCTCTCCAACTACTCCGGAGACCTCTTCGAGCGCACCAAAGAGAAAATGCCCTTCCTCCCCTACATAGACGGAACCCTCTTCTCCTACACCTGCCATTTAACAAAACCGGAACCGGAGATCTACCAGCACCTGATCCAGAAATTCTCCCTCACCCCGGACCGCTGCGTATTCCTCGACGACACCAAAGCAAACGTCGAGACCGCAGAGCAGGCAGGGATTCATGGAATTCATTTTACGGGATATGAAGATGGCGTGGCACAGTTGAAAAAACTGGGCGTTCTTTAAAAAAACAGGCTGCCGCATTCGTGCGTCAGCCTGTTTTTTAGTATTAACTTACGCTTTCGCCGCCTCTTCCATCAGCCGCAGCATCAGTCCGACGCTGCCGACGTTATATCCGGCATAAGCGCGTCCGCCGATGTTTCCCGGCAATGCGAGTATCAGCAGTGGGAGTTTTTCTGCGTCGATTCCCATTTTTTCGGCGATCGCCGGGGCGTCGTCGGATGGGTCGAGGTAGAGGGACATGTTGTGGATTGCTGCGCGGGCTTTCTGGAAAGTCGTGTTTTCCAGGTCGGCTTTCGTGCGGAGCACGGCTGCCATGGCAGCGTCTTTTGCGTTCCACTTCTCTGCGATTTCGATCAGCTCATTCAGAACATGCTCGGTCGGCTCCTCTCCGGTTCCGAGGAAGGCCAGAAGGATCGGGCCGTCTTTGGTGAGATCGTTCAGGGTATGCGCCTTTCCATCCAGATCCTCCAGCGTGATCTCCGGCAGTTCGATGTGCTCTAACAGCTCATCCAGCTCTTTTTTCACGGTTTCCAGATAAATCTCTTTTGCTTCTCCCGCCTTCAGTTCAAACACGCGGTATGCGGCATGCTGGTCACCGTTCGGCATACGCATACTTGTAATCAGACGATAGCAGCCCGGCTCCAGGGTCAGAGCCAGTGTTTTGCCATTGAATGCGGTTTCTTCGTAATTCAGCGTCTCAAACACTGTTCCGTTCCACTTTCCGATGGTCCACGTCTGATAATACTTCCATGCGCTTCCATCCTCCGCATTCAGTGTCAGAACCGCACTTTCCGTTTCATCCTTCAAAACAGCAGCTTCTGTTTCCACACTGTGGAATGCCCCATCACGGTAATACTCCGGCTCCAGGGTCACCGGATTCAGTCTTGCCGCTACATTGAGACTCCGGCAGATTGCCACAAACAGAATCTTCTGCGCCAGAGGACTTCCCTGTTTCATCGTAAGGACGCCGACCGGCGTTGCCATGATCGTGTCATACTCTTCTTCTGCATGGAAGGTAATATTCTTCTTAAGATAATCCAGAATCCGTTCCGGCTGCTCCGCAAAGCTGTGTTTTGTCTCTTCCTCAAAAAATCCGCGGATCACGCTCCGATATGGCGTCAGCTCCTCGAGGAAAATACGCGGGCAAAGAAGATCCTTCCTGAAAATCTCCTCTGGAAGATCCCCCTGCTCACAGTCGAGATGATCCTCTAAAACGGATGCCTTCAAGTCCTTCGCATCCTTTAATGCCAGCGAAAACAGCAGCTTCTTCCGGTTCGGATTTTCATCTTTGGAAAGGAATGTATAAACCTCCTCAAAATTCTCTCCTGCCCGGTGGAAAATCTCTTCCGCTTCCGGATACGCAGCAGCTTTTTTCTCATCAAAGCATGCTGCAAACCGTGCCTTCCGAAGCCGTTCCGCCTCTGCCATCCGTGCCGCATTGCGCTCCTTCTGCTCCTTTGTGGCAACGACATTCCGTACCGGCACTTCCTTCGGTGCCCGGATTTCCAGCGTCTGCCACGTATCATCCGCTGACGGAACCGCCTCTTCCTGCAGCACCAGTTCCAGCGAATCCTCCTCCTCAATCCGCATCATGGCTTCCGCCCGGCGTATTCCGTCAAATGCCCGTACCCGGATATCGCCAAGGCCAAGTGTCATCCGAACTTCTCCGTCCGCATCCGCAATCATCACTGCAGCTGGGAAAAACTCTGCCATATTCAGGATTTCAACCGCAACATGCGCTCCGGCAGCCGGTTTTCCATTCTCATCCTTCACAAGGATCTTCACCAGCTTCGTTCTGCCATAAAAATCCGTATGGTTAAAGTAGTACAGCGCTCCTTCTTTTCCAAGATACTCCTCTTTACTTTCCTTCACATAATCCGAGAAGTTCCGCGTATGAATCAGAATTGCCCGATTCGCCGGCCCCGAGAACCAGCCGGTATCCAGCACTTCTTCCGGCTCACAGGCGCCGAGGAAATGCCACTCGCCGTCCACAAACACCTCAACCCAGGCATGATTGTCATCACAGTGTGCCCATCTCGGTGTATAAACCTGCCGCGCCGCAATACCGACACTCCGATACGCCGTAACTGCAAACGTAGACTCCTCGCCGCAGCGTCCCTTTCCACTCCGATACATTGTCATCGGAGATGCCGTTCTGCCGTCCGTCGCCTCATACGTCGCATGCTCCGCACACCAGTAATTAATCTCCAGAATCGCCTCTAAAAGACTCATTCCGGCTACACGCCCCATAATCTGCTCATAAAAAAACGGTCTGCAGTCCGTAATGTCCTCGGAATTGATCCGGTCATACAGCACATAGTTTACAAACACATCCTCCGGCAGTTCCTTACACCATGCCACCTTCTCCCGCAGCATCAGCGCATGCTTCACGTACGAAAGAAAAAGGTCAAATCCATATTCTCCCGCATCCCTTACCGGCATCGTACCATACAGAAACTTCATCAGCACAGCCTCTTCCTCACTGCACTGTTTTAATTTTTCTTCGATAACAGGCATCACCGGAGCCAGAAGCTCTCTCCGTCTCTCAAATTTTTCCGTTGCATATTTTCTTAAATTTTCTGAGATCATGATTCTATCTATCCCTTCCTCTTTTTTTCTATCCGTCTCCACAACGTACATCCGCCCACCGGCGGCAGACGCCATGTGAAAAAGGATTCCTTGCGATTTTTCAGGAACACCGGAGCGAGGAGCCTTTTCACATACCGGCTGTGGGTCACTACGCTACATATTTTTCTTTATAAATGAAAGTAATTCTCCGCTGGGATCGCATTTATACTCCCAGAACATAATGCCCCCCATGCCCTTTTCTTTCAGATACGCAATTTTCACCCCAAGCGACTCGCAGTCCTCATAGCTGATAAATGTTTCCCCGTCAAACAGATACGGAACCTTTGCCTGCTCATCCCAATACCGGATAAATCCCCTCTTTCCGATCCAGCTCTCTTTGAGCTCGCCATAGTCACCGCCATATCCTCCGACCGTCTCTGCTTCCATTCCGAGCCCGTTGCGGCATCCGGCGCCTTTTACTCCATCCCATTTTCTGGAATAAAACGGTACGCCAAGGATCAGCTTCTCCATTGGAACGCCTGCATTTGCAAAACCGTTCACTGCCTTCTCCACACATGCGTCAAACAGGTTTCCCTCACTGTGATACAGCGCCGCATGATGTCCCGTCACCTTCTGGAAACCGCCCTGCAGATCATACGTCATCAGCTGCACATAATCCAGATACCGGGAGGCCTCCTTCATATCTGTCTGCAGTGCAAAATAAACATCTCCGCCGACTGCTGTCGTTACAAGCATGCCTTCTCTGTACGCATCCAGTGTCTTCCGAAGCTCCGCCAGAAGCAGCGTATAATTCTCTTTATCCGATCTGTCCGACGCAATTCCTGCCAGCGATGTGCCCGGATACTCCCAGTCAATATCAATACCGTCCAGACCATACTCCTTCACAATTGCAAGCGCACTCGCAGCAAACCGCTCTCTTCCCTCTTTTGTTCTCGCCGACTGGGAAAAGCCGTCTGCTCCCCAGCCTCCTACGGACAATACAATTTTCAGCTCTGGGTTGCTTTTCCGAATGGATACTATTCCATCCCGTGCATCCTTTGCATCCCATACAACTTCTCCGTCCCGGATCAGACCAAATGCAATATTGATCACGGTAAGTGCCCGCACATCCTCTTCTCGCATATGATTTAAATCCGCCGTATTTACATAGCCAATTATTCTCTTCATCTCATAAGCTCCTCTGTCCGAATCGTTTTACTCATTAAATGTTACGACTTCCCCGTGTCCCAGATTGTAGGTGATCTCATCTTCAAGCTCCACCTTCACAACCGTTGCAAACGGATGAATACTCATCTCGCCGGCCCAGATCCAGAGTGTTCCCGGAATACCGCTCCATGGAAGGGAACCCGTATAGGAGAACCGAAGCTCCTCTCCCGTATGCAGAACCGTCACCTTCTTCACCGGTGTCTTAATGCCTTTCACGCACAGCGTCTCCTGTGGCTTATCATAGACAAAAAGATACATCGTCTTCTTATCCGCCGAAATCGTGCTTCCACCGAGGAAATGATTATAATCCAGTCCTTTTTCCGTTCCAAATACCGCTTCCTCGTGGTCATGAATCCATCCGCCCAGATCCAGAAGAACTTTCGCCTGGCGTTCATCCAGCGTTCCGTCCTCCTTCGGTCCGATATCCAGCAGCATTCTTCCGCCGAGGGTAATACAGTCACAGAACATGCGCACAATCTGACCGCTGCTCTTGTAATCATTGTCCGATGGACGATATCCCCAGGAATCGTTGATTGTCGTACAGAATTCCCACTCGCCTTTCGGTCCGTACAGCGGGATTCCCTGCTCCGGTGTCTCATAATCTCCATAGCCCTGCATTCTCGAATTCAATACAACGTTCGGATTCAGGGTATGCAGATATTCCCTGAATTCCGGCATCTTCCACTGTGCCGCGCTCCGTTCCCAGTCACCATCAAACCATAAAAGATCCACCGTTCCGTAATTTGACATCAGTTCTTTTAACTGATGATTGTTGAATTCCAGAAACTCCTGCCATTTCTCCGGATCCTCCTCTTTTCCGGCCGGGGAACCATAGATATCGTTCAGACAGTCTTCTTTTTTCATTCCTTCCGGGTAAACCGTGCGATACCGCGGATCCGACCAGTCGATCAGTGAATAATAAAGACCGACCTTCAGACCTGCCTCACGCATGGCAGCTGTATACTCTTTTACCAGGTCGCGCGCTGCCGGTGTTTTCTTCACAACACTTAAATCACTGTATCCGGTATCAAACAGTGCCACGCCGTCATGGTGCTTTGCTGTCATAACCACGTACTGCGCACCTGCTTTTTGAAACAGCTCCGCCCATTTTTTCGCATCAAACTTCGATGCTGTAAAGCCCTCACACTGTTTCATGTAATCTTCATAAGAAATATTTCCGTTGTGGAACGACCATGACTCCGACACATCACCCACCGCATAAATCCCATAATGGATAAAAATGCCCAGCTTCGCGTTCCGAAACCAGTCCTGCATCATATCTTCCAGCTCCTCCTTTTTTTGTACTCCCGGATTAAAAGACTCCGGGCATAGCTTTTTTATCCGATCTAATTACCCCTTTATTGTTTCTTCCCATTATATCAGTTCTTGCCCAAAAAGAAAGGCATATTACCGTTTTACACTGTAATATGCCTTTTTTCACGCCACAGGAAATATCGTTACCTTTTCCTGTTTATTTCGCGATTTCCTCGATACCCTGAGTTGCTACCCAGTCCTCAAGTCCCAGAGAGTACATACCGTCTACATAAGCCTGCCAGTCAGCATCGTTGTCAATGTCAAGCTCGCCGCATACGAACTGCGCCTGCTGCTGCTCAAAGAAATCTTTGATTGCTGTGTTCGTATCAGAGAAGGTATCAATTTTATCCAGGTCAATCCAGTAGGACGGAATAATTTCTTTGGTCAGATTTGCCTCATAAGCTTCCTCTGTTGCTTTTTTCTCATCATACATCGGATGCTCTTCTACAAACTCGAAGTCTGCCGGCAGATATTTCGGCAGAGACTGCGGCCACAGATTGCCCCAGGAATATTTTTCCTGATCTTCCTCAGACAGTGTGGTGGTGTCAATCGCATGGTATCCGTCATCCTCTTTGTTTACAATCACACCAACCGGTCCTCTGTTGCAGCCGATGCCGTTCTCCAGTGCGAATGCATTGTCAAACCAGCGGCAGATGATTTCCGGATGCTCTGCCTTGTTTGTGATGACAGCCTGGGTTCTGTATACGCTGAAGCCTTCCGTATCGCGCAGCCAGATTCCGTCTTTGTCTGTGTTCAGAACAGGCATGGAGTCGAAATCGCCTCTTTCCTCTGCATCCGGGATTCCGGTAAACTCTCTGCTTCCGTATGCGATGGAAACGCCGTACAGGTCCTGATTTCCTTTACCTTCCCATGTGGAGCTGTCCTGTGTGTAAAGCTCTACGTCTACGAGTCCTTCTGCATACAGTTTGTGGAACCAGGAAAGGAACTCACGGTATGTATCGCTGACACCGCCGTAAACAACCTTTTCATTCTGGATTGCAATACCAAGTTTGTTCATCGGAAGTCCGAAGTAACCGGCCATAGCCTCGATATGTTTGTTGTTCGGGTCGGTAGAGAACGGGATTTCATCGGAAGCGTCACCGTTGCCGTTTGCATCCTGCTCTTTGAAGGCTTTCAAGACTGCCTCAAACTCGTCTGTGGTGGTCGGCATGCTCATGCCAACATTCTCCAGCCATTTCGTATTGATGTATGGGCTGTATCCAACGGTTGTATCGGCACATACGTACGGAATTGTGTAGATGTGTCCGTCCGGTGCTGTCATTTTTTCTCTTACACCCGGCAGATCCAGGATCGCAGAAATGTTCGGGCAATATTTCTCAAAATAATCTTCCAGCGGAATGAATACGCCCTGGTTTACACCATAGGTCAGGATTGCATTGTCGCTTAAGGTCCATCCGCCGATCACATCTGCGTAATCTCCGGAGTTCAGGTCCAGATTCAGTCTCTCTGTTGCTGTTTCGTATGGATAAATTTTCAGGTCAACGTCTACGTTGGTCTGTTTTTTGAACTCATCGAGCATGATAAACTCGCCGGATTCGCTGGAATCATCGCAGAAGATGGAGAAGGTGTAAGCTCCCTCATCTACCAGCGGAAGGCCTTCCTGATACATAATGCCGTTTACTTTTCCGTCCTCATCCACGGTGTCGTTTGCTGCGGATGCTGCAGAAGTACTCTTTGCAGAGCTGCTTCCCTTATCACTTCCGCATCCGGTAAACATAGATGCCACCATTACTGCAGTTAAAACTGCTGCGACTGCTTTTCTTTTCATGATTTTCCCTCCTGTGTTGTTCCGGCGGCATTTTCCCGCCGGAAGCGCTTTTGCCTGTCCGTTGTCCGGACCCTTTATTTACATACCGCTGTTTCCTGTGCGGCAGATAAATCGTTAAATAAGTTTCTGCTGTAAATCAACCCTTCATGGATCCGATCATAACGCCTTTTACAAAGTGCTTCTGCACCAGTGGGTACATAACCAGAACCGGGATACTGCTGATGATGATCAGCGAGTATTTCATAACATCGATCAGCTGCTGTTTTTCCTGCAGTGCTGCTCTTGCTGCTGCAGTTGTTGCTGTCTGGGACAGCGCGGTCTGGTTCGTGATCAGGATGTTACGCAGAACCAGCTGCAACGGATATTTCGCCTTGTCCGAAATATAAACGAGTGCTGAGAAATAAGAGTTCCAGTGGCCGACACCATAGTACAGAACCAGAATTGCGATGATCGCTTTGGAAAGCGGAAGTGCAATCTGGAAAAAGAATCTCGCCTGGGTACAGCCGTCAATTTCAGCTGCCTCATACAGCTCTTCCGAAATATTCGACTTGAAGAAGGTTCTTGCCACGATCATGTTGTAGACGCTTAAGCAACCAGGGAGAATCAGTGCCCAGATGGTGTTCAGCATCTGCAGTCTCTGAATAACCAGGTAAGTAGGGATCAGACCGCCACCGAAGAACATGGTAATCAGATAAAAAATGGTGATCGGTTTCTTTCCGGAGAAATTGCTTCTGGAAAGTGCATACGATGTCGGAAGCGTTACGATCAGATTGACCATGACACCGCAGAAGGTGATGATCAGAGAGTTTAAAAAGCCTCTCATAACCTGGTCGTTTTTAAATACTTCTGCGTAGCCCTTCAGGGTAAATCCAATCGGACGAAGCAGTACTTTACCACTCGATACGGCGCTTGGCGCGCTGATGGATGAAATGATAACCCAGTACAGCGGATATGCCACAACAAACAGAACCAGCGTCAGAATAATGAAGCAGGCTGCGTCAAAAACGACATCCTCTTTGCATCGTTTCATTTTCTTTTTTGTCACTGCGGTATTTTCTTTACTCATGTTTTCGTTTCCTCCTACCACAGGCTGTTGCCCGAAAGTTTATCAGATATCGTATTGACAATAATCAGCATAACCATGTTTACGATGGTGTTAAACAGACCGATTGCTGAAGAATACGACATATCGTTGTTGATCAGACCGACCTTATAGACGTAGGTGGAAATGATCTCGGATACACTGGCATTCAGGTTGTTCTGCAGAAGGAAGGCTTTTTCGAAGCCGACGGAAAGAATGCTTCCGCAGTTCATAATCAGAAGAATGGTCGCGGTCGGCATGATCAGCGGAAGGTCGATGTGACGGATCAGCTGTAATTTCGTCGCGCCGTCTACCTTTGCCGCCTCATGCAGCTCTGGGCTGATACCGGCGAGTGCTGCGAAGTAAATAACAGAGCTCCATCCTGTACTCTGCCATACACCGGTCCACACATAAATGTGTCTCCAGTACGCTTTCTTCGCCATGAAGTTGACCGCCGGAATTCCGATTGCTTCCAGTACGTGGTTGATAACACCGACGGACGGAGACAGGAACAGAATGATCATACCGCACATAACTACGGTAGAAATGAAGTTCGGCGCGTAGGTGACGGTCTGGATCACTTTCCGGTATCTCTTATGGCGGAAGGAGTTCAGCATCAGTGCCAGGATGATCGGAATCGGGAATGATACGACCAGTCCGTACAGACTCAGGATCAACGTGTTCTTGATGGTGGATGCAAAGTATGGAGAGTTGAAGAATCTCTCAAAGTAGTACATGCCTACCCACGGGCTCTTAGTGATTCCGGCCGTCGCATTGAAGCGGCGGAACGCGATCTGTACACCATACATCGGAATGTAGCTGAAGATGAATGTCAGGATCACGCCCGGAACACAGAAAAGCCAAAGCGAGATGTCTCTCTTAAAGGCGCGGATGGTACGGCCTTTTTTCTTTGCTTTTGTTGGTTTCTCTTTCATTTCTCTCTTTCCTCCCTTTTAAAGGTTTCGTGTTTTCCTTGATTGTCGCATTTCCGGTCGTAAACATTTTGAACATTTTGCTTTCGCATCATCCTCGCGTGTTCCTTCTTTTTTGTGCAACTGCTACAATCAAATCTGTGATTTAAGATTTATCCAACACTGTTTTGTTGAATTTATTTTACATTTTGTTTCCTTATTTGTCAATTAATTTTTGAACGCAAATATCATTTTGTTACTTTTACGCAATTTAAAGTGATGCTTTTTAAGCACTTTTCCTATAAATCCTCCTGTTTTTTCCTTTGTTTTTCTTTTTCCGGCGTCAGAGCGTACGATCCATTTCTATTTTTATCCATTTCTTGTAAACAAAAAGAAGGAAACTATGTTTCTTAATTTTGTAATATAGTTTCCTTCTTTGTACATTCTTATTATATTTTTATGTTTTTTCGTCCGTTCTTACATTTCCGTCACGTTTCCGGTCCACCATTTCTCTGCTCCATCTTCAAGCATCAGCTCGTACTCATGGCAGATGACCTCTGGTTTTCCCGGAATCTGGACAAAATTCAGCTCCTCTTTTGTAAGATGGAACACAGCTTCTTTTTTCTCTCCCGGTGCAAGTGCAATTCTCGTAAAGGCTTTCAGCTCTTTGATTCTTGCCACAACGCCTCCGGAACGTTTCCGCACATACAGGCACGGAACGGAAGTTCCGGCCATATTTCCGGTATTTTCCACGGTAAAGGAAACAGAAATACCATTTTCTTCTTTTGTTACGGAAACATCACTGCCGGTAAACGTTGTGTAGGATCTTCCTTCTCCGAAGGTATGCAGCGGCTGGCTTGTCATATCACAGTACGCCGGGGCAACGGAAGTCCGGTAATTGTAGCATACCGGAATCTGTCCCACGTGGCGTGGCATAGAAACCGGAAGACGGCCGGACGGATTGCTGCTTCCATAGAGAAGCTCAGCAACTGCCCTGCCTCCCATCGGCCCCGGATAGAATGCATATAAAACGGCGTCGGAAGCATTTTCAATCTTCTCGATACAGTATGCTCTTCCGGCAATCACAACGGTTACCAGCGGTTTGCCAAGGCGGGCAAGCTCTGCTACCAGCTCCTCCTGTGCCGCAGGAATATGAACCTTTGCGGTATCCATTCCTTCGCCGCAATCCATCGAGCGGCTGCCGGTTCCCTTCGATGCTGCTCCATTTGCATCAAATACTGCCCCGCCAAAGCGTGAAGAAGAGCCTCCGACAACAGCCACGATCACATCGCTTTCTTTTGCAAGTGCCATTGCTTTTGCCTTCTCATCCGCATCTGCTTCTGAAAAACCACTTCCCATGGCATAGGAAACCTCCACGCCTTCCGGCGCTTCCTGCTTCATCCCCTGCAGAACTGTGACGCATTCGTTTTCCGGAACCGGTGGTGTATAGTCACCGAGCATACAGTAGCGGTCTGCGGCATGATAGCCGATGACAGCCACTTTTTTGTACTTCTTTGCAAGCGGAAGTACCGTCTCTTCGTTTTTCAGAAGCACCGCAGATTCCCGCGCCAGTGCAAGGGATACCTCCGGAATGCCGGCTTCCTCCGGTGAAAGCATGTTTTCCTCCATATAAGGATGCTCAAACAGGCCTTTTTCAAATTTCAGCTTCAGAACACGCAGGACAGCCTCATCGATCTGGCTTTCATCCAGAAGTCCCTTTTCAACAGCCTCACCAAGGCGGCCAAAGGCTTCATCCCACAGACTCACATCCACACCTGCACTTCTTGCCGCAACTGCTGCATGCAGCGTATCGCCCTCCGTATTTTTCAGGAAATCCACAGCCAGTCCGTCTGCCATCACTATGCCGTCAAAGCCCATCTCACCGCGCAGTACGTCGCGCAGCAGCCATGCATTTCTGTGGCAGTATACGCCGTCAATTTCGTTGTATGCTGCCATGATGCCTTCCACACCGGCTTCACAGCACGCTTTTGCAGGCGGAAAGTGAATCTCTCTGAGCTCACGCTCACCAATTCTTGCCGCACTCGCATTTACACCGCCGGTCGTCTCACCCTGCGCGCAAAAATGCTTTGCCACACTGCCGACGCCTGTGGACTGCATACCGGTCACAGCTGCTTTTGCCATTGCTGCGGCAAGGCACGGATCTTCCGAGTAGCACTCTTCACTTCGTCCCCAACGCGGATCACGCGCGACATCCAGTGCCGACATCAGCGCCAGCTCTACATGCCCGCTTTTTAACTGTTTTCCGCATGCCCGGTAGCCCGCTAAAAGAAGTTCCGGGTCAAACGTTGCACCTGCTGCCAGATTGACCGGAAGCAGACCGCCTCCGAGCGCCTGATGGCCGTGCGGGCACTCCGTGCTCATCATCATCGGGATTCCAAGACGGGAATGTTCGATGACGTATTTCTGTACCATATTGTAGGCTTTTGCGGAAAGCTCCAGGACAATACCCGTCTTCTCATCCTTGTCTGCCCACGGATCGGCACGGTAGAGACCATACAGGGTACCAAGGCCGCCCATACGATTTACCTCTTCTTTAAATTCTTCCGTCAGTGTAAATTTCTCATCTTCTCTCTCATAGATCCGGAATCCGTACAGACGCTGATTCAGCTGTCCTACCTTTTCCTGCAGCGTCATTTTGCCCAGCAGGTCTTTTGCCCGTTCTTCCGGTGAAAGAGCTGCATTCTGATATACTTCCATTTTATTTTCCTCCTTTTTTTCCATATGTACGCTCGAAATCATTCCCTGTGTTTTCGATATTTTTCGTTACCGTTCACTAGAGCGTGTCTGAAAAAGGCTTTTCGCAAGCTGCGAGTCCCAGTTTGTGGAAATGATTTTTCAGGCATGCTCTAGTATCCGGCGAACGGTAACTATTTTTCTGTTCTGTCTTTTTCTCTCCTTTATTTTATCTCATTTTCCCTATTTTGTCCACAAAAATTCAATTTTGTTCATTTTTGTTCATCCATAATGTTGATTTTTATTACTTTTGGTGATATGATACCTTTCGTCAACACGTTTTAACAGCGTGTATCACCGACTATCATCATATCAGAATTTTGAAAGGGAGATTTTTACCATGAGTACAAACATTACCATTCCGGTTCCGGCCGTCCCATTTGCACCGCCGGTTTACACCTGCCACCGTGCAAAAAAAGAATTCCGATTAGACGGAAACATCAACAAACCATTCTGGGAAGATGCGCCGTACACCGACGAATTTCTTGATATCCAGGGCACTCATATGCCGCTTCCCCGTTTCGTCACCCGTGCAAAAATGCTCTGGGATGATGAAAACCTGTACGTTGCTGCCCTTCTTGACGGAGACGAAATCTGGGGTCATCTGACCGAGCGCGACTCCGTAATCTTTCTCGACAATGATTTTGAAATTTTTGTCGACCCGGACTCCGATACCTATCATTACTATGAATTTGAAATCAACGTTCTGAACACCGTATGGGATCTGTTTCTTGCCGAACCATACCGTGACGGCGGCAGCGGTCTGAACGGCTACGATATGCACGGCCTTCGTACCGCAGTTCATGTAGATGGTTCGATCAATGATCCTTCCGCAAAAAACAAAAGCTGGAGCGTTGAAGTTGTCATTCCGTTTGCCGCTCTCTACGAGTATCAGAAAGAACGGCGCGCACCAAAGAACGGAGAATTTTACCGGATGAATTTCTCCCGTGTTCAGTGGAATGTAGATATCAAAGACAATGCCTATGTAAAGCGCACCGACGAGAACGGAAACGTTCTTCCTGAGGACAACTGGGTCTGGGCCCCGACCGGTGTCATCAATATTCACTATCCTGAATTGTGGTCTTTCGTCTTTTTCTCTGAGGATCGCGACAATGTTCCTTGCGATACCACAATCCCTGAGGATGAATACCGCAAATGGGAGCTCCGCAAACTGTACTACGCAGAAAAAATTCTGTTTGAGACAACCGGTTCTTACAGCGACAAACTGGATGTTTTGCTGGAGACGCTGTCTTCCTATGCGCCGAATGACTGCAACAAAACCGTGAAAAATCTCAACTATCGCATTGAGACCACCAGCCGTACCTTCCTGATCTCCTGTCCGTCCGCGGATGCTTCTCATTTGCTCCTTCTTCATTCCAATGGAAAGGTTGAAAAAGTTACACTTTAAGAGTATAATGATAAATAGCATTTAAATACTTAACAGGATCGGTTTGAACTATGAAAAAAGTCACATTACAGGAAATCGCGAACTCCCTGGGCATCTCCCGGACAACGGTCTGGAAGGTGTTCAGCGGACACGAAGGTGTCTCCGATTCTCTGCGCACCAAGGTCATAGCCAAAGCCCAGGAGCTTGGCTATACCATCCCGGAGGATTTCCAATATCCATCCCAGGCAGAGAACACCACACCGGTCAATATTGCAGTTGCCGTCTGCAGACCGGAAACCTCACTTTTCTGGATGACCATCATTCACCAGATTGCAAAGGTATTCTCGGCACACAACGTGAACCTTGTTTACACATACCTTCCGACTTCGGCAGATCCGTCATATCTTCTGCCGGCAAGCCTTACAAACGGAAGTGTTCATGGCATCATTGTCCTGAACGTGTATAACGAATGTCTCCTGCACCTTCTCGCAGAGACACAGATTCCAAAAGTGTTCCTGGACACTTCCTCTCTCGTTCCCCCGGATGAACTGAACGGTGATCTGCTTCTGATGGAAAGCCGCACCAGCGTCCGCCGTATCACCAGCCATCTTCTGGAACAGGGACGTACCCGGATCGGCTTCATCGGCGATATCGGCTACGCCCAGTCCAACCACGAACGATACGAGGGCTTCTGCCAGGCTTTGACAGATGCAGGAAAGAAACCGGATTTTTCCGTTTGTCTTACTACCCCGCTTGGCATCGATACATACCGCGAGGAAATTGATACCTTCCTTTCCTCCCTGTCCCGTATGCCGGACGCATTTGTCTGTGCCAGCGACTACGTTGCCTCCATTCTGATGCAGCTGCTGGAGAAACGTGGTCTTCGCATACCGGAGGATATTGCGGTATCCGGCTTCGACAACATCACAGAGGATCTTCTCGCAGAAGACCTGACAACCGTACAGGTTTTCAACGAGGATCTCGGTGCACGTCTGGCGCTTCAGATTCTGTACCGGATCAAACATCCACACAAGCCGCACGAAATTACGTATCTTAGCACCAATGTACTTTACCGAGGTTCCACCGGCGACTGATTCTTTTACGTTCCGGTGATTTCAAAAAAGACATCTTTTTCCCTTTTTTCGGACAAGATGTCTTTTTTATTGTTTTTTCTTCCGGGGCCGCACTGCTTTGTGACCCCGGAGTTTTTTTATTTCTGTGTTCGGATACGGATCGTACGGATCTCATACGGTTTGATGGTAAACGAAATCTCGTTCTCCTTCACCGCAATTGCACCCTCAATCGGATTTTCCAGCAGATCCGTTTCCTCTGCGGAAAGAATCGTATCTGCGCAGTGCAGTGTCACTTTTGTTCTCGCATTCTCCACCTCATACAGACGCACAATGATGCCATCGCCGTCCTCTGCCTTTTTCACGGTCTCAAGCACAACGTTGCGCTTGTCCACGGATAGGAATTCCATACGGTCTTTTTCTGCCGCACTGGAAACAGCTTTTGCCGGCACGTTCAGGTTCAGTGCTTCCTGTACTGTACCTGCCTCGCGCCATGTTCCTGCGTGCGGATACAGAGAGTAGGTAAAGAAATGTTCTTCCTGGTCTGCGGTCAGATTCGGCTCGGTTCCGGATTTGATCAGGGTCTGTGTTATCACACGGTCCTTCATGGAATAGCCGTACTTGCAGTCGTTCATCAGGCTGACGCCGTAGCCTCCCTCGGAGAGATCGGCCCATTTGTGGCCGCATACCTCGAATCTTGCCTGATCCCAGCTTGTGTTGGTGTGCAGTTTTCTTGTCACATTACCGAACTGGATATCGTACGTTGCCTCGTCGCTGTGAACGTCTGCCGGGAAGTGAACTTTGAGCACATGCTCGGCAAATTTCCAGTCAACGTAGGTTTCGAAGTCGATTCTGCGGTCTTTTGCATAGAAGTGGATCTGCTGGCGAATCACGGTATCCATGACCTCACGCTCGATTTCAAGAGTTGCGCGGACCGGACCGTTTTCTGTCCACTCCATGCGGCGCACGCCCTCTACCTTCCAGGATTTCTCGGTGTGGAAGATATCCAGGTTCCATGCACTGTACTGCAGCGGTTTATCCTCATAGATGCGCAGCTCATTGCCGGTTTTTCCGCTCTGCAGCACTTCGCGGTCATTCTCTTTGTCAAACAGGGAAGTAAATTCGCCGTTTGCATTGATCTTGATGGTGTAGAACGGTGTCTCAAGCATATAGCCTTCTCCTGCTTCTGTTACGGCAAACGGTGTTTCCACAGCTGCCCCGCTTACCGGACGCAGCACCTGATATCCCTTGGACGGCAGGTTTTCCGCATAAATAACGGCTCCGTCTTTCGTCTGCTGTACCGGGTACACGTTCATTCCGTCGGTCAGTGCCTCTGCGCTGTTTGTGCCAAGCTCTACGATATCGTTTCTCCTGTGCCCCAGCGTGTTCCATACAGTTACGCTCTCGTCCTTCTTCGCACAGAGTGCATTCAGACGCTCACTGATCAGTTCTGCAGATGTTTCTGCAATCTCTGCGTACTCTTTCTTTGTCTGCTCATATACCTCATGGATCGAGGAGCCCGGCAGAATATCGTGGAACTGATTCGTCAGAATCGTCTCCCACATGCGGTTCAGTTCTTCGGTCGGGTATGCTTTTCCGGCGTTTTCAGCCAGAACGGACAGAAGCTCTAATTCCATCATCGCGTACTCGCTCTTGCGGTTGCCGCGTTTATTGCGTGCCATTGAAGTGTACGTTCCGCGGTGGAACTCAAAATACAGCTCTCCGATCCAGGTTGGGAGGCGTTTGCTGTCTTTTACTTTCTCATGCAGTTCGTCGAAATACGTTCTCGCAAATGCCTGGCGTACTTTCGGCACACCTTTGATGCCTTTTTCCATACGCTTGGATGTCTCGAGCATCGTTCTGGTCGGACCGCCGCCGCCGTCTCCGTAGCCGTAGCTGATCAGGATATCGTTGTTGATGTCCTTGTTCTGGTAGCGGTCCCATCCGCCCATGATCGCGTCCGGGTGCAGCATACCGTTGTATGTCGTAAAGAAGCTGGTCTCCGGCTGGCCGACGCCGAGCGTTGTGATCATATGGGTGAAGACTTTGCTTCCGTCGATACCTTCCCAGTTCATCGTATCGTACGGCACTTTGTTGAACTCGTTCCATGCCAGCTTTGTCGTCATGAAGTAGTCGATTCCGCATTTTTTCAGAATCTGCGGCATCGCTGCGCTGTATCCGAAGACATCCGGCAGCCACAGGATCTTGTTGTCCACGCCGAACTCTTCTTTGAAAAAGCGTTTTCCGAACAGGAACTGGCGCACGAGGGACTCTCCTGAAGTCAAGTTGCAGTCTGCCTCAACCCACATGCCGCCTTCCGGCTCCCAGCGTCCTTCTTTGACTCTCTGACGGATTTTCTCGTATACTTCCGGGTGTCTTTCCTTTACAAAGCTGTAGAGCTTCGGCTGGCTTGACATGAAATGATAGTTCGGATACTCCTCCATCAGTTTTAATACCGTTGCAAAGCTTCGGCAGGATTTCTGGCGAACCTGGTCAATCGTCCACAGCCATGCCACATCAATGTGGGTGTGGCCGATGCACGTTGCCACAACTTCGTCCCAGCCGCCCATTTTTTCATAGATCTCTTCCTGGATGCATTTTTCTGCCTCTTCGATGGAAGCGTAGAACTCTTTACTGTACGGCTTGCGCAGGTCCAGCAGATTGATCGTGTTGGTCAGTGCGGTTTCGAGATCCAGACGCGTTTTATTATCCTCGTCCATACGGTTCAGGCCCTGCATCGGAACGATGAGGTCGTAATAGATCTCCTCGATTTTCGCATCATGCTCCTCAAGGTCTGCCAGCAGACGGAACTCGCTGTGCAGCGTTCCGGTGTAGGACTGCAGGTCGAGCTGGATTTTTTCACCGGCCTTTGCGTTTTCTCTTACAAGTACTTCGCGGTGGTTGATATCCATACCCTGGATCACTTCGCCGTTTGCAAACAGCAGGAACTGCGGGTTTCTTCCGTCATCCCATTCGTCCAGTCCTGCATGGACTCTCATCCAAAGATTTTTTCCATCGAAGCTCTCCGGAATGGTGATGGTGGTGCGGAACCAGTAATGTTTGTCCGGTCCGTACCAGCGGTCATTGACCGTATCAAACGATGTCCACGGCTCTTTTGATGCATCGGCCTCTGCCGGTGTGATATAGCATCCATTTTTCACCTGCATATCGGTGATTTTAATTTTCTGTGAAATCGAAAGTCTTGCCAGTTCCTGGCAGATTACGTTCACACGCTCTTTTACAAATTTCATAGTGCCTCCTTATGCTGTCCATGGGGTCATTTTTAAAAAGAAAGTCCGCCGGACCTGCAGGCTTCTTTCACCCGTAAGCCCGGCGGACTTGTCGCTTTTTAAGTTATCTTATAAATCAAAGGCTATTCTCTTTCACATAGTTCAGCAGCTCATCTACGGTTGTGAATGCCATACCGGTTACAGTATCTGCGCATCCGTAGTAGATAGTGATTCTTCCGGTTGCTGCATCGCTTAAGGTTGCGCACGGGAATACTACGTTCGGAACATCACCCATGCACTCGTACTGGGTGATCGGAGCCATAATATAGTCTTTCGTTCTGTATTTCACTTTCCACGGCTCGTCGATATCAAGCAGCGCGCATCCCATACGGTATACATATCCGTTGCAGGTTGTGATAACACCGTGGTAAATCAGCAGCCATCCCTCATCTGTCTCAATCGGAACCGGGCCGGCGCCGATCTTGGTGCACTGCCATGCAGACTCATCCCCGCGAACCGGGCTCATCATATGGCGGTGTCTTCCCCAGAATTCCATATCTTTACTCTGGCTGACAAAGATATCGCCGAACGGTGTATGGCCGTTGTCGCTTGGACGGCTCATCATCATGTAGTAGCCGTTGATCTTTCTCGGGAACAGCACGCCGTTACGGTTGAATGGAAGGAATGCGTTCTCAAGCTGAACGAATTTCTTGAAGTCATAGGTGTAAGCAACACCGATGGTCGGGCCGTGATAGCCGTTGCACCAAGTTACATAGTATTTGTCGTCAATTTTGCAGACACGCGGATCATAACGATACTCTCTGGTCAGGATCTCCTCGTCAGCGCCCTCGAATTTGATCGGTTCATCTTCGATCTCCCAGTGGATACCGTCTTTACTTCTTCCAACGAAGATGTCCATGCTGATGGAACGGCTGTCGCAGCGGAACACACCTACGTATCCGTCCTCGAACGGTACGACTGCGCTGTTGAAGATACTGTTGGAACGTTTCTGCTCGTAACGGCCGATGATCGGGTTCTGATCATAGCGCCATACCGGCATGTGCTCTCCTGCTGGTTTCTCCTGCCAAGGCATATCCGGCAGATTGTTTCCGATGATTTTACTCATTTGATGTTTCCTCCTGTGAAAATAGTTTTTCTTTTTTCTTTCTCTCTTGTCACGGCATACGGACATTTTGATCTTTCGATCAGATACTTCTATCTTCGTCCATTTCTATCCAAAAGTCAAGTGTTTTTGTTCACTTTTATGTAAATTTTCGTTTTCTTTGTTACTTTTTATCGTTCATTTATTTTCTATTTGTGTTCATTTTTGTTCACAAATGGATTTTTTCTATTTTTCGTACGGTTTTCTTCCCCGCAGAATGTCGGCATACCAGAATACAATCTCTGCAATGTGGTGCAGATCGCCTTCTTTGCTGATGCTTCTCCAGGACGCTTTATACTTCATAAACCAGGTTTCCAGCCGTCCCGCAAGTGCCGCGCAGGCTGTCTCATCCTTTTCTTTTCCAAGCTCAATGTCGCACATTCTCGCACCCGTCTCATTCCAGATGTCAATCGCTTCCATCGTGAGTTCCAGCACCGGAACCATTGGACGGCAGGATTCTTCCAGAGCACCGGCTGTCTTTTTCAGTTCTTTTTTCAGAGCCGCAATTGTTTCCTTTGCAGCTGCACGCTTCGCCTCATCCTGGATTCTCGCATCAAACAGCGCATTCCGGTTGTTCGGATGACCGAGCACTTTTTCCTCGTAAACGACGTTGGCATCCCACCAGTCAAAGATGGAGCATTTTGCCGTTTTTGCCATATAGGAAACGAATTTTCCGCTCCGGTCACCGTAGGCCAGACGGGAAATCTGTTCATTCAGCTCCTCAAAGCTGTCGGTATCGTCTCCCCAGGAGAAGACGGCTCCATAGATCATGCCAGGAAGGGAAAAGTCCGGCTGATTGATGTGGCCGCAGTCACCCCAGTCTGTGTTCAGAACACCTTCCGCATGGTATTTTCTCGCATAGCCGCACATCCGTGTGATATTTTTGTAGCTGTTCTCCACCAGGTTCATCCACTGGTTCCAGCCGCCGACCCCAGGACAGAGATACTGTCTTGCACCAGCTTCCGCCATCACTTTTGCCTCATGCTCTCTCTGCTCGGCTGCATAGCCCCAGGTCAGGCAGACGGTTTCCTCTGGCAGCTCTTTGATCAGCTCCGGCTGTGCGCAGATGATATCGCCCCAGAACATCGGCTTTTTGCCTTTTGCCACGAGAAACTCGCAGAGCTCTTTTACATAGTCGATATACAGGCGGTGAACGCCTTTCTCGTCTGCCAGCGGTTTCGATTTTCCTTTTCCAAGGTCGAACGTTTCATCCGCGCAGATGTTGAATTTATCCGTGGCAAAGAGCGCCATGTACTCCTCGATCATGGCCTTGATCAGCTCGATCGCTCTGCCGCCGGAGACATCCACCGTGTGATGCTGCATCCGGTCCCAGAAGGAAAACGGCTCTTTCCAGCTGTCTGGGAATTCACAGAGGTCGCCATAGCTCTTTGTGGAGAGCAGCATGTACAGATGGCCGAACGTTGCGATCGACGGCACCAGTTCGATATGAAGCTTTGCGCAGTACGCATCCAGCTCGCGGATTTCCTCTGCCGTAAGCGGCGTCTCATCGCGCCACATCTCGGAAAGTCCCGAGAACAGATACGTGTGCTCCACATAGAGCTGCAGCTGGTTCAGCTTGTAGTACGCCATGCGGTCTGCCACATGTTTTAAATAGGAAAGTGTCAGTACACGGCCTCTCGTCTCATCGAGATAATAGCCGCGCACCGGCAGATCCGGCTCATCCTCGATCCGCACAGCCGGAAGCAGTGCACCGTATTCGTGTATCATCTGGCACAGCGTCTGCACGCCGTAGAGCACGCCGGCTCCGTCACCGCCCTGAATCATAATGTTCTCTTCTGTCACCTGCAGTATGTACTGCTGGCTTTTCAGCGTCTCATCCAGTCCCAGTACAATGGCACCGGTCTCTTTTCTTCCCGGAACACCGTATCCCATCTCATACTGCATTCCGGTTTCCTTTTGGATTCCCTGCTGCAGCACTTTCGCATACGTATCCCCATTTCCCAGCAGTCTGCCCTCCAGTACGATTCTGCCGTCATAGCAAAGTGCATGTTCCCCCGTCAGGAGTTTTACCTCTTTCGGCTTTGGTAAAAATTCCATTTTCCTTCTCCTCTTGTTCTTTTGTTTTCTTTGTAACCTTAGAATTTTCATTGAACGTTAAGTAACATTTTGAAAACTACTTTTCTCTTCTCTCCCATCCTACCATATTTTTTCCACATATTCCACAATAATTTGTAATTTTCTTCAACTTTTTTCAAAGTTTCTTCCTGTTCTGCTCTTTTATATGTAAAGTAACTTTTATTTCTCTTTGTTTCCCATTTCCATTCCGGAACAAAATCTGTTTTTCGGATGCATCGTTCATTCTATTTTTTACTTTTCTTTTACACAAACGCTGGTAAATTTTGTCTGTATCAAGTATAATGAGATATATGTTGTCTTATATTTTTGTTTTGTAAGCAATTTCTTTACATATTTCATAACACAGGGGGATTTCTGTTATCCTCTGCAACAAGCTCCGCCTGAACCAGATTCTGCTGAATCTGCTGAGCAATGCCACGAAATTCACACAGAACGGCGGCACCATCATTGTCCGTATCATTCAGAAACCGTACTATAAAAAAGAGTATGCGCTCTACGAATTCCACGTCCACGACAACGGCATCGGCATGAGCCGGGAATTCCAGGAGCACCTCTTTGAATCGTTTACACGCGAGGAGACTTCGAACGCCGGATTTTCCGTCAGCCTTGCAGACGACGGCGATGTTGCCGTTGAGACGCTCCGCACCGCAGCGCCGGATCAGTTCGATCTGGTGCTGATGGATATTCAGATGCCGAAACTCGACGGATACTCTGCAACGCGCCAGATCCGCACGCCGGACGGCGCCATTGCCAAAGTGCTTGGCTGATTCCCCTTTCTTATCTGCCGGAACCGTGAATTTTCTCTTACTCGAAAAAGAGGAGAAAAAGTTCACGGTTCCGGCAGATTTTTTCTTGCATTCTTTCGGGGAAGTGTGCTAGAGTGAAGATATCATATTTTATAAGAGGTGCTTATTTTGGATATTAATTACGAGTTATATAAGGTTTTCTATTACGTTGCCACCACACTCAGTTTTTCCGAGGCCTCCAAGCTGCTTTTTATCTCGCAGTCGGCGGTCAGCCAGTCGATCAAGGTACTGGAGAAAAAGCTTGGAATCACGCTCTTTATCCGCAGTACAAAGCGCGTGCAGTTAACGCCGGAGGGAGAAACGCTGCTGCGCCACGTAGAGCCTGCGATCAACCTGATTGCGCGCGGTGAAGCACAGATTATGGAAGCGGGAACGCTTGGCGGCGGCCAGCTCCGCATCGGCGCGAGCGACACAATCTGCCGCTATTTCCTTGTTCCGTACCTGAACCGTTTCCACCGCTCCTTTCCGAATGTCCACATCAAGGTGACAAACCAGACTTCGACCCAGTGTGTCGATCTGCTGGAATCCGGCCAGGTGGATTTCATCGTGACCAATTATCCAAACTCGCATCTTTCCAGCCGTCTTCACACGATTCCGATTCATTCGTTCCACGATATCTTCATCGCGAACGGCGAATATTACCCGGAACTGGAAAACAGGCCGGTTCACTTAAAAGAGCTGCTGCAGTACCCGATTCTGATGCTCGACCGCAAGAGTACGACGAGTGAGTTCCTGCACAGCCAGTTTCAGCGGTTCCAGCTCGACCTCGTGCCGGAAATTGAGCTTGGCAGCAACGATCTTCTGATCGACCTGGCGAGTATCGGCCTTGGCATCGCGTTTGTGCCGGACTACTGCCTTGTAAAAGAGACGGCGGCCTTCCATCTCGACCTCGTGGAGGAGCTTCCGCCGCGCCAGCTTGTCGTTGCCCACAGCTCCCATCTGCCGATCCCGCAGGCGGCAAAAGAGTTCATGAGCATGCTGGAAAAAGGCGCCGAATAACTTTTTCCGATCTATACGTCAAAAGAGGCAGGATCCTCAAAAAATTTCTCTGGATCCCTGCCTCTTTTTCTGTTTTTATGATCCGTTCTGGATTTACTGCTCGCTGCCGTCTTTCTGCACCGGTTCGGATGCTTCCGCTTTTTCCGGGCTTTCTGCATCCGCTGCTGCCTTTCCAGCTTCTGCTTTCAGATACTCTTTGAGCTCTTCCGGGCTGGAGATCTGAATGTTGCGGTTTACTTTTGCATCGTACGTATCGGCTCTCATGATTTCGGAGAGATCGACACCGGTCGCCTCTTTCATCGACTCAAACAGCTTTGCCATCACCACCGGCACATTGCCCGCTACGGAGCCGATGCCGTTGTCTTCGCTTCCGCCGCCGATGATCGTAATCTTGTCGATCTGGCTGAGCGGCTCTGCGATCTTTCCGGCGATCTCCGGCAGAACCTTGATCATCATCTCTGCCATTGCGGCTTTGTTGTAGCGCTGATAAGCCTCGGCTTTCTTCTCCATACCTTCGGCCTCTGCAAGTGCCTGGGCGCGGATAGATGCGGCTTCCGCCTCACCTTTTGCCTTGATACCGAGTGCTTCCTGCTCCATCGCATAGCGCTGGGCTTCTGCCTGGGCTTTCTTTGCCTCCGCCTCGCGGATTTTTTCGAACTGGTCTGCCTCTGCGTCTTTCTGACGGCGGTACAAATCTGCCTCTGCCTGCTGCTGTTTTGCGTAACGCTCGGCCTCGGCTTTCTTCTTGACTTCTGCCTCGAGGGATTTCTCGGTTACTTCTACTTCTCTGGCACGGAGCTCAACCTCACGCTCCTGACGGGCGATGTTCGCATTCGCGGAAGTGATTTCCAGCTCTTTTCTCTGCTGCTCTTCCTGAATCTTGTACGCTGCATCTGCCTCTGCCTTTTTGATATCGGACTCTTTTTTCAGCTCTGCCGACTTGATTGCCAGATCGTTGTTTTTCTTTGCGATCTCGGTCTCGGCAAGAACGCGCTCATCGTTCGCCTCTTTATTTGCACGCGCCTGGGCAATTTTGATTTCTTTCTCGGAATTGGCACGGGCGATCGCCGCGGATTTCTTGATTTTTACGATATTGTCGATACCGAGGTTTTCAATGACCTGATTGGAATCGACGAAATTCTGTACGTTGAAGCTGATGATGTCAAGTCCCATCGCAGCCAGGTCCGGTTCTGCATTTTCTTTGACCAGCTCCGCAAACTTCTGACGGTCGGAAACCATCTCTTCCAGACGCATCTTTCCAACGATCTCACGCATGTTTCCTTCAAGGACTTCTCTTGCAACCTTGGCAATATATTCGCTGTCGCGGTTCAGGAAGTTCTGGGATGCTTTCTGGAGCTTCTGCGGTTCGTCCCCGACTTTGATGTTGACGGCTGCATCCACCTGAATATTGATGTAGTCAGCGGTCGGCACGGCGTCGCTCGTCTTCACATCGATCGCTACCAGCTTCAGACTCAGCTTGTCCAGCCGCTCAAAGAATGGGAGCTTGATGCCGGCTTTACCGATCAGGATCCGCTGGCCTTTTTTGAAACCGGAAATAATAAATGCGGTATCCGGCGGCGCCTTCACATAACCGCTCGCCAGAATGGCAAGAATGATCACCACAACGGCGATCACGGCAATCATGTTTGCATGTTCGAATACAAATTCCATCTTGTTTCCTCCCTTTTTTCTGCGGATGCTTTTCGCTCCGCGTTCTGCTTTTGTGTCTGTGTTATTTTCACTATAGCATTTTTTGCGGGATAGATACAACTGCATTATTATTACGATTTTGTAAGATTTCTGTTCGGGCAAAAACAATCCGCTGGAGCAGATTCTGATATGCCTTGCAACAAAAAACGAAGAAGCTTCTTTTTACAGAAACTTCTTCGCCTTTCCTTTTTTTCACTGATCCTGCTCTTATGCTCTTTCGACAATCTTCTCCAGCGCTTTTGTGATCGCTGCTTTCAGCTCCGTCTGATCTGCCGGTGTCTTGACGGCCAGCTGACGGATCAGTGCTGTTACGTGATCGTCTCCAACCTCACCAAGGCTCGTAACGGCCGCGATTTTTACGTCTACATCGTCTACTTCCAGAAGAGAAGTCAGAATATTAACAGAACCATCATTTCTCGAAGCTGCACAGGCTTTTGCAAGCGCTACCTGCGTTGTCTTGTCCGAATCCAGATACTGTTTTCTTAATTTGTCCCATTTTCCTTTTTCCACCATTTTTTTCAGCTTGTCTTCCGATGCCTCTTTTGAACCAAACATTGTAAATCCTTCTTTCTTTTTGCTCTTATTTTTGGTGGATGCAGCAACTGCCGCGGCGAATCAAAAAGGTTCGTAGTGTTTTTGCTGTCGTCCCTGTCATGTCCGCCACATTGTAATCATGCTCTCGTCCATAACAGAGATTATACTCCTTTTCTTCTGGTTTTTGAACAGAAATACTATAAAGTTTTTATAAAAATTGTTACTTTTTCACATTTTTTTCTTGTTGTTCTGCTTTTTATTTCAGATATCCCGTATATTCCGCCGTATGCAGCAGTTTATTGGCGTTTTCCACGCGCTCTTTGGTCGGCGGGTTGATCCCTTCGAGTTTGTATGGAATCCCTAAGGTTTCCCATTTGAATACGCCGAGGGTGTGGTATGGGAGAACCTCTACGCGCTGTACGTTGTGCAGGCTGTGTAAAAACTCATCGAGGCGAATCAGGTATTCATCGTAGTCGCTGCGTTCCGGGACGAGGACGTGGCGGATCCAGACTGGTTTGCCGATCTCGTCAAGGTAGCGCGCCAGATCGAGGATGTTCTCGTTGGTGCAGCCGGTCAGCTCTCTGTGCGCCTTGTCGTCAATCAGCTTGATATCGAGCAGCAGCAGGTCGGTGTATTTCATCAGCTCATTAAATTTGCTGAAATACGGCTCCTCTCTTGTGAACGGATTTCCACTGGTATCCAGCGTTGTGTGAACGCCGTTCTTTTTTGCCTTGCGGAACAGCTCGATCAGGAAGTCGATCTGCAGCAGCGGTTCTCCGCCGCTTACAGTAATGCCGCCCTTTTCGCCCCAGTAATTTTTGTAGCGGAGCGCCTTTTTCAGCACCTCATCCGCGGTCTGCCAGTCGGCATCTTTCGTCGTCCAGGTGTCCGGGTTGTGGCAGAACTGGCAGCGCATGTTGCAGCCCTTCACGAATATCACGTAGCGTACGCCAGGTCCGTCGACGGATCCGAAGCTCTCGATCGAATGGATCGCGCCCTTTACCGGGCCATTGTTATTCTGATTCATTTCACTCATATTTTTTCCTCTTCTTTCCAACTTACTATCTTTCTATTTTTCTGTATTTTCCGGTCAAATTTCAGGGTTCTGCTTGATTATACGGAAATCCGCGGTTCTTTTCAAGGCATTTCCATGTACAAAATCGAACACATGGCAGGATAAAAATTTTGTTTACTATATTGCATTATGATATAGTCTGTGTTATGATCTACTCAACAAGGAGGTGTTCATATGAATCCACAACTCAAAAAGGGCGTCCTCGAGCTCTGTGTCCTCTCCCAGCTGACAAAAGAGGACAAATACGGCTATGAGCTGACAGACGCCATTTCCCGCGAAATGTCCATCGCCGCAGGAACGCTCTATATGATTTTAAAACGACTCAAGGAAACCGGTTACGTGGAAACGTATCTGCAGGAATCCGCATCCGGCCCTGCCCGGAAATATTACCATCTGACTGAAGCAGGAACAGCTTATCAGCAGGAGAAAAAACAGGAATGGCTGGATTTCACCCAGCAGATCAACCGACTGATTTCAGATGAAACGATCTGACGATAGAAAGGAAAATCATGATGAATACAACGTATGAAACTTATATGAATGCATTGAAACAGGGCCTTGCATCCTTTGATTCTGCCGCCGCAGAGGAAATTTTAAACGATTTCGAATCCCATTTCGCCGACGCCCGCAGCCAGGGTCTCTCCGATGAGGAAATCTGTGCGGAACTCGGCAATGTCGACGATGTCCTCGAATTTTTCCGTCAGGAATATGCCACAACGGAGCAGCCTGTTGCAAACGTGCTGCCACAGGAGAAAACCCACTCCAATTCTGAAGAAACACATCCGAACTACCCGTACGACCCTTCCACCGCCATCACCGCTATGGAAATCTCCCTGCGGAACGCTTCTGCCGACTTTGCTCCGGGCACTTCCGCTTCGGTTGAGTTTGACTTTTCCGGCGACTTCGATCCGGACCGCTTCGAGGCAGGCATTGAGGGCAATACGTTCTGTCTGCGAGAGAAAAAGCTCATCCCTTCCGTATTCTGGAAACATCTTTTCTGCAATAATCACCAGAAAGAGGTGTTCTCCTTCCAGGTGCCATCCACCGTACAGAAGCTGACGCTCCGCTCTTTGAACGGCGCGACCGGGCTTGATACCCTCTCCCTTACTACGCTCGAAATTTCCGCCACAAACGGCAAAATCACCGGCGATTCCCTTTCCGCATCCAGCTGCCGCATACAGGCTGCGAACGGAAAGATCGTCCTGACCCGTCTGCGCACAGACAGCCTCGATGTTTCCGCCACAAACGGCAAACTTGAAATCACCGGCGACTGCTCCCGTGCATCCTTAAACAGTGTCAACGGCAAAGTCCTCTTCGAGGGAACCTGTTCCGAGTACCTGACAGCAAAATCCGTCAACGGTTCCGTGAAACTCCATCTCCCGCACGACCTTGCCGATGCGTCCATTCATGCATCCACGACAACCGGAAAAATCCGCCTCGTCTCCAATGGAAGAACGGAATCCTACACAAAAACATTCACCCGCTCCGGTATTTCTGCATTCACCATTCAGGCAAGTACCGTCAACGGAAATGTCCTGCTCTCTGACTTGCCGGCAGAAAACTGACAAAAAAGAATGGACTGGATAAAATGTTTTTCTTTAGTCGACTGATATGTAAGAAGAACACTGACTACAAAATCAGTGTCCTTCTTTCTTCCTTTACATATATTTCATAATAGTCGGCAATAATACATTCATATCTATTGGTTTTGCAACATGATCATTCATGCCACTTGCCAAAGCCATCTTCTTATCTTCTTCAAACGCATTTGCTGTCATTGCAACAATTGGAATCTGCGATTTGTTACCGTCTTTCAGTTCTCGAATTCTCCTGGATGCTTCATATCCGTTCATAATCGGCATCTGAATATCCATCAGAATCAGACTGTAGTAATTTTGCTTTGCTTTGTTAAACATATCAATACATGCAACGCCGTTCTCCGCTCTTTCTATCATGATTCCCTCTTCCGTCAAAAGTTCCGTTGCAATTTCTGCGTTCAAGTCATTATCTTCTACCAGAAGAACCCTTTTTCCTTCCAGTTTTTTGATATTCAACTGACCGTCTGCATGTTTCGGATTCCTTTCTTCCGCATTTGCTATTTTTAATGGAAGCGTGATTGTAAAAGTAGAACCTGCTCCCGGTTTGCTCTGAACTGTGATCTTGCCATTCATTAAATCCACCAGTTTCTTCACGATTCCCATGCCAAGTCCGCTACCTTCTATTCCGCTGTCTGACGAAGATCGTTCCTGTGAAAATGATTCAAAAATATGTTTTTGGAATTCTTCTGACATTCCGATTCCGTTGTCTGCTATGATAAGCTCTAATACACTCCAACCTTCTTTTTCGCCGGGATATTGGTTCAATGTACAGCTTATGTTACCGCCTTCACCCGTGTATTTCACAGCATTACTCAAAATGTTAATCGTAATTTCAGATGATCTTGCATCATCCATATGCAGGTATGGATATCGAATGTTCTTATTGACTTTCAGTGTTTGATGTTTTTCTTCTATCTGTTTCCTAAACATATCAATACATAAATCAAAGTTTTTAGAAACATCTGTTATTGTTTCATCCAGCGTTGCTTGGTTGTTTTCGATTCGTGCTAATTCAAGAATGTTATCAATCAAATGCAGCATTTTCTTTCCGCACAATAATATTTTTTCAAAGTAATCCTCTAATATAGTTGGCTCCTTTAAATGTTTCTCTCCCAATTCTGCATATCCAATGATTGCATTCATAGGGGTACGAATATCATGAGACATATTAAATAGAAATGTTGATTTTGCTTTATTAGCTGAATCGGCCAGTCTTGCAGCTTCCTGCAACAGTTTTTGCTGTTTCTGCTCATTTTCTTTTTGCTTCTTATATACAGAATATCCACAGGTACATAATATTACCAAAATACACGCTGTAATGCATCCCAGTACAATACTTAACTTATTCGTCTTCTCAACCATTCCATACGCTTTCTGCATATCCATTTCTATGCAGAAAGCACCTATCACTTCATTAGATTCATCTTCCGCTGTCACAGGATAACAGGCTGTAAAAATAGGTCCCCATGTTGTATCAACAATATCCTGAGAATATACTGTTTTTCCAGAAAGTGCTTTTTCTATATAAGGAACCATCTCCTTTTCAATCGGATCTCCTGGATGTCTGACGTCACCAGCCGATGGATCCAGTCCGTCTACAACGTAAATCAATCTACCGTCTTCATTTCTGGTTGCTGTGTAAATATATCTCGTAGAATTCAGCGTTCTGATTTCATTCATATATGTCGATATATTCTTGAATAGTTCTGTATTCTCATCAGCTTTACTTTTTATTTCATTAAAATCTTTTCGTCCCAGTCTGTTATTTACCAGCTTATGAACCGCATCTGCACTGGAAATATCTCGTTCAATTTCTGTTTTCAGAGCAGTTTTGGTATATGCTTGTTGTAAAATAAAAGTATATGCAACAACAGCCAAAATCACCATTGCCAGAAGGAATACCAACCGTCCCTCAAAAATTTTCCAATGATTTACCGGATTTTGATCTTTTCTTTTTTGTTTTATATAGTTATTTTTCATCATCGTATTTCACATGCCTTTTATCTAATTTTAATTTAATACAAAAACTTCTCAACTCTTCACGTATTTTGCAAACATGGGTTACCTTTCCAGACTCATCCTTTTTTTTACAGTAAAAAGCATCCTGTGCCAACTGCCATCACACATACGGTATTCTGTGGAAATGCATTCTTCCGCCTTCAATCTTGCTGAAAGTGTAGAGATATCCAGAAATGGACGGATCAGCGAGCGGTATTCAGATGCAGCCATTGTATCACAAAACTGATACAGTTTCTCCGATGCACATCCTCTGTTTCCTGTCTGCTTATCCCATGCACCTGGAAGGCTCCTGATTGCTGCGGCTGCCTCATAATCATTCATGACAGGCATTTTGCTTTCTCAACTCTTCGCTTATGGTCTGCTTAATTTTTTCATCATCCAACGGCTTTGCAAGATGTGCGTTCATTCCTGCTTCCATACACTTTTCTGCATCTTCCCTGAATGCGTTTGCAGTCATAGCAATGATAGGGATAGTTTTTGCATCCTGCCGATCCAGAGCTCTTATTGTTCTTGTAGCTGTAAGACCATCCATCACCGGCATCATAACATCCATTAAAATAACATCGTATGTTCCCGGTTCGGAAGCTTCAAAATGCTGAACAGCTTCTAACCCATTGTTCACTGTTTCTACTTTAGCTCCATTTTCCGTCAGCATAAATTCTGCTATTTCCACATTCAGCTCATTATCTTCAACCAGCAATACCCGGATATCTGATATATCTGCATCAAAATCTTCTTTTTCTTCTGGCCGTGCATTCGTATCAATTTTAAATGGAAGTATTACAGTAAAACAGCTTCCTTCACCAAGCTTGCTTTCAACGGTTATGGTTCCGCCCATCTTTTCTACAAGTTGTTTCACAATAGGCATTCCCAGACCTGTCCCATTATAATCAGAACGTGGGGAATTATCTGCCTGTACAAATGGAGTAAACAATTCATTTTTTATAAATTCTTCTGACATTCCAATTCCATTATCTCTTATTTTAAATTCACATGTCATATGATCTTCTGATCTTTCAATCGTTCTCATACTCATGTAAATAAAACCATTCACCTTATTGTACTTCATACTGTTTGTAAACAGATTCATCAATATTTTTTTCAGATGAACTGCATTGCTCCAAACATATATACCACTGTAATCATCATGTTCTCCTATAACATGAAGTCCTTTTTCTTCTGCCTGAAAGTATAGCGACTCCGTGATTTCTTTACATACCTGATCCAGATTGATGGATTCATCACCAAAAACCACGGTATCCGATTCTAACTTTGCCATATCCAAAACATCATTTACCAATGATAATAGCAGTTTCGAAGACTCATTTATTTTATTCAGGCAATCTTTTGCCCGCTCACCATCATTTCCGCTTTTTTCAAGAATTGTAAGCATGCCCATAATGCCATTGATCGGTGTCCTGATGTCATGAGACATGTTATTTAAAAAGGAAGTCTTAGCCTTATTGGCACTCTGTGCTTCTACAAGTGCATTTTGTAATTCCTGCCGTTTTTCTTCCAGTTCCTGATTCAGTTTTAATGCCTGTTCAGCAGATTTCTTGAATCTTTCCTCCGCACGTTTTGACTTCTTCCAAGAACGAAGAATGATACACAGAACAACGAAAAAAGAAATTCCAACGATAAGTGAAACTGTCAGTAAATTATCCTGAATAAAATCCCTCACTGTAACTTTTCGTGAGGAAGCATTATACGAAACTACTGCACCCGAAAATTGAGCTGTAGGCATAGATGTCAGTGTTTTATTCAGAATGGACAAAAGAACCGGTTCTCCCTGCTGAACAGCAAATGAAACATCAGCTTCTTTTGTCAGGAAAGCGCTATGAAGCTTATTATTTTTCAAATAGTTTGAAACAGTACCTGAATTGCTTACAATACAATCTGCCTCCCCTTTCTGCATTGCTTTTACTGCTGCATCTGATGTCTCATATTCCATAACCTTCCATTGTGGATAATTGTATGAAAGATATGCTTCCAATACAAAATTATCTTTTTCAACAGCAGCTACATTCTCTTTATTCTCATCAAAAGAATCCTTTGCCGTAATTGCTGCCATATTGAGAGTCAACAGCGTATCCGACAAAGCAAATCCATTTGTTTCCGCAAAGTATGGATTCTGGTTTGCATGAAAAATCAGGTCTATTTTTCCATCCTGCAATGCCTGAAGCAGTTCACTTCTTGTCTCATATCCATTTAATTCAAATTCCAGAGTCTGACCTTGCAGACAATTTTCTGCAAGATCTACATAATCTGTAATAACACCTGTCAGTTTACCTGTTGATGGATCTACACTGCTGATACCTCCATCCTGATTCAGATACCCTATCCGGATTGCACCATGCTGCCCGATCCACTCACTTTCTTCTTTTGAAAGAAACGAGCTGCTCTGTGCAGAAAGATAACGCCTGTAGAGATCATCTGTGTAAAATGGGTTGTCATCCTTGATTCTGCGCATAGCACTATCCAGTGCTTCTTTGATATCCGGACGTTCTGGATTTATAGCGAAATAGATTTCTGTCTCTCCAATACTTGTAATCGGCGAAATCTCCGATTCTTCCCAACGGGGTTCTTCTACCGAAACGAAGCAGTCAATTTCATGTTTCGACAGTTTGTCCATAACTTCTGCGGTATTAGAAACATTGACATGCTGCGTATGCAGACCATACTTTAACTCCCATTCGTTAAGCACATCCTCCGTTATATTATCTTTAAACACACCAATATTTTTTCCCTCAAAAGAATCCAAATTTCCTGCTGTAAGATCCATATTGGATGCATCCGTATAGATGTAGTATTTCTCTTCCCCCATAGGCATATCGGAAAAAAGCATATTTTCAGCACGTTCGTCTGTATAGGAAATGCCACCAAGAATATCAATCTCTCCATTTTCCAACTGTGTAAAGCAGTTTTTCCAATCACTTGTTATGTATTTATATGTCCATCCTGCATAACCTGCAATATCTTGAAGATACTCATAACCATAGCCGCTTCTTTCTCCCTTTTCATTGACTACATTATAAGTTTCCTCAAAAGATCCTACCCGGATAACATGATCAGAATTTTCTTGGGCAGATGTGGAAACAGGAAAAACAACCAAACATATCATTATGCAAAATATAAAATAACAAAATTTGAAATTTCTTATATTCTGTACTAATTTGCACTTCTTCATCTTTCTCCCACCCTCCAGGCTACAGTCGCTTGCTTGCAGATTTTAATTTTACATTCATTAATGTTCAATACCTCCACAACATTTTTATAAATATCTTTGCGACAGCTTCTGCTGTACTTTTACTATAATTATACTCTACAGCCAACTTGTGTCAATTTACTAACAGAGTAATTACATTCTTTTACTCCTTAATCTTGCTATTACTCTCCCCACAAATAGAGCCAAACTAGAGCCATTCGATAAAACAAATGCCGAAAACCCGCATAAATACAGGCTTTCGGCATTTTAGTCCGTTACTCGAACTCCTTTGCGGACTGCGTTTCATGACACGCAAAGGCTGTTATTAGAGGTTTATGTTTCGAACATGTGTTCTGACTTTGTGTTTTTCGCACCGCTTATGAAGAAATAAACTCCAAAATAACTCCATTTTACTCTTTATTATTTTGTTGTTCTTCTCTTGCGTACAGGAGATCCAATGCCTGACATACAACACCACTCATGCTCTGATAGTGTCTTTCTGCATACTCAACAAGTCTCTGTTTTTGTTCTGGAGTCACCCGTACTCGTATGTTTTCTTCTTTGCCATCTTTTGGTGTTTTTCTAGCCAAACATATCACTTCCCTTCCACAAGTACAGTTTACTACTGATTACTACAAAATGTCAATCTATTTTTGTTATTTATATATATATTCTCTTGGACTAATCTTGAGTTATCTTGGACTAATTTACTTCTCACTCCTGTAGATCTTTATCTACAATCTCCCAGTAACCATTCTTTGGAGATCCATGTCTTATAAGAATACCATACTCTTTTAACTTCTTAATATTGTTCTCAATATTTCGACTGGCAACCCCAATTTTTTCAGCTAACTTAACTGCTGATAATTGATGATCTTCTGAAAGTAACTTTATAATCTTTTGCTGTGTATTGTTGAGGTCTGTTCTCCACACTACCTCCGATGCTTCTCCGATGCTTTCTTTTCCATTTGTCATCGGAAATGAACTACGGAACAGCTCTACCCGAAACATATTATCGAATTCCTGAAATCTCGGCTTCGAAAGTCCATACTCTTCTGCAGCATTAAGGATTCTTTTTATTCCGCTTCCCCATGCTTCTACAAGTCCCATCTGACTGAATATATTGGCAATGCCTTTATTCCGGATCTTCGAATGACCATTCATGACTTCCTCATAAGTTAATCCGTTATATAATCCACCCGGAGAAGTCACCTCCAGTCTGTCATCATAAACTGCGACCTGAATACAAGATTCATCCAACAGGTTACAGTGACAATGGGCGTTAATGATCATTTCCCTGATTGCTTCCGGTGGTAGCTCATATTTCTCTTTTCGCACCAATCCGTCAATTGTTGCTCCAAGTCGAATATTTCTCAATACAAAATCTACTGCTTCTTCGATTTGTGTATAGATTGGTCCTATAAATTCTCTCTTATCAAGAAATACTGCACGATCTATTCCCTTGAATACCGCACATTGGGTTTTAGAAAATGAGAAATAATCTGATGTCAGCAACGCATAGGCATTCGTTGCCAGAAGCTGTCCCTCACTCTGCTTTAAGATCTTCCAGTTTATTAGCTGCTCTTTCTTCACAGAATGATCTGACATTCCTGCTTTTTTCCGGAACTTTTCAATATCCTGGCAAAGTTTCTCTGTAGCTTCTTCTGAAACTGGATATCCTACACAGGTAAGTTCATCCCAGAAGATTCTGTCTCCTTCCATCTCCAATTCTTTTATTTTCTCTGAAAATGCCTACCTTGATGTACCTGCAACACGGATATAAGTACCATTATCTTTTCCCTTTGATTTTAGATAATATGGTCTATTCTTTCCTGCTTCTACTGATACAACAATAACTGTTTTCCCGTTTACCGTCTGCGGCTCAATATCAGGAATGATCTGTGGCACACAGGAATCAGAAACTGCATTGGCAATTCCATCCATCAGCTGAAACAACACATCATTTTCCACACCAACAATCTGGTGTGTTTTATCATCTACTCCAAAAATCAGCTTGCCACCTTGTGTATTGGCAAAAGCTACGATTGTCTTCATGTACTTTTCACTTTTATCAGGTAAGGATACCTTGTACTCAATATTTTTCGATTCCCCGGAAAACATAGTATCTTCTACCATTCTTTCACTCCTAATCTATACTCGCACCATTGGTGCGAATAATTCTATTTCCAGAGTAAACCTCTCTGGATCATTAACACTATTATACATTCTATCCTTCTTTTCTAGCAAGCAAGAAAACAAAACAGTTCATTTTTTCTTACCATTTTCTTCTGTTCTTTTTAGATGCCAGATAAAGTCTCGTCATCTCATCCATGAAAGTAGTTTTGTCCTCATTGTTCATAGTTCCACTGGCAAATAAAGCAGCTGCCTGTTCAAGAATCTTCCTTGCCTGTTTAGCACCAGAATATTCACTTGGCTCATCATTACCCAAGCACACATTTCTCATGTAATTCTTTAATACAAGTCTCCCACATATCCATCTGCTTCCAGATGCATATAGCACTCATCCACCTTCTCTGATTCCAGAATACGCAAAACGTGTTCCATACCTGTAGCAAGTTCTTTTGTTTTTAACTCTTCCAGCGGAATCCAATAAACTCTTCCTTCCTCAGAACTCTTTAATTCTCCGGTAAACTTATCCGCTTTATACAAGGTAATAACATAGTGCACTCCACTCTTATGCCAATGATATAATCCTCCAAGCTTCGGTGCTTCAACCGTAAGTCCTGTTTCTTCCCAGACTTCCCGAATCATAGATTTCTGAAAAATCTCATTTGCTTCTACGTGACCGCCTGGAAAAGTTGTACCGGTATAGCTATCATTTACTTTATCCAGAGCCAGTACATTCCCTTTATGATCCTGAATCATACACATATTCATAAAACAGACCTTCTCAATCCGACTCTCTTCTTTTTCATTCAGAGATTTTCTGACACGTTTGTTGATATCCGATCGTTTGGATTTATAATGCTTGAAGACCTCTCCATACGGAATCCAAATTTCTGCATCTTCAATTTTTTCATAAACAGAATCCACCACTTCTTCCAGATGTTTGTCACTCGGAAAAGTACATTTTTTCATATAATAATCTCTGGTTACCTGAAACATCCATTCTGCAATCTTTTCTTTCTGCTTCATTTTTAATTGGGAATACTTCTTATTCGTTTGCAGTAGTCTCCCATCTATCATCTTATGGTTTTTCCGTGACATCGGTTTGACCTCTTTTCTTCTTTTTCATTCAGATTTTACTATACCACAGAATCATGCCTGCGTCATACTTCTGAGCTTCGATGTCCTCTTTTTCTTCTCTCAGTACCTTATTTATAGAGGAATCTTTTTAAGGACTCTCTTCCGGCGGCTGTGCCACCGGTAAATAGCAAGGACAGGAAGTGAGGATACACTTCCGGGAAATCCCAATTTAGGGTACCCTGCCCTAAATTGAAAAACGCTGAAAGCAACGATACTACTGCCCTCTCAGAAAGGAGAAACTGCTAATGGCTGAAAGAAAAAGAAACAAAGAAATTCATTTTTATGTCACCGAAGAAGAAAGGAAGCTTATCCGCAGAAAGATGATAGAGTCAAAAACTAAAAACATGGGAGCTTATCTGCGAAAAATGGCAATCGACGGTTACATCGTCAACACCGATACCACTCCACTGAAGAAACAGTATGAGGAAATGCACAAGATTGGTGTAAATATCAACCAGATTGCAAAAAAGGTAAATACCACCGGAGATCTATATCCAGAAGAAATGCAAGAATTGAAAGAGATGGTGAAAGAATTATGGCGTATCTTAAAATCTTCCCCATTAAGGTAACTGACAAGAAAGCTCTGGACTATATTACAAATCCAGATAAGACAGATGAAAAACTGTTAGTTTCCAGTTTTGGCTGTTCCCCGGAAACTGCAGATCTTGAATTTTCTATGACAAGAGAAATGGCAAAAAAGAATGGAATGGACAAGGGCGATAACTTGGCATTTCATCTGATCCAGTCATTTAAGCCTGGAGAAGTTGATGCCGAAAATGCCCATCGCTTAGGGCAGCAATTTGCTGACGAAGTACTGAAAGGAAAATATGAATATGTGATCAGTACGCATGTTGATAAAAATCATATCCATAACCATATCATCTTCAACGCCGCAAGCTTTGTTGACCATCACAAGTATGTTTCCAATAAGCGGAGCTACCATAAACTCTGCAGAGTCAGTAATCGTATCTGCCATGAAAATGGACTTGCCACAAGCATGCCAACCGGAGAAAAAGGTAAAAGCTACAAAGAGAACATGGAGTATCATCATGGCACCAGCTGGAAAGCCAAGCTACGTGTCGCAATTGATAAAGCAATCTGGACTTCCATCAACTATGAGGAATTTCTGCAAAAGATGCAGTTAGCAGGATATGAAGTTCGACAGGGAAAACATTTATCCTTCCGTGCACCGGAGCAGAAAAACTTCACTTATATGAAATCTCTCGGAAGCTATTATTCGGAAGAAAATGTCCGCATCCGTCTGGCTAAAAATCGTAGTAAAGCGAAAACTCCAAAGTATCTATCCAGAGAAGCTCGCCTGTATATTAACATCTCCACGTATGTTACAACCGGTAATCGAGAAGGATTTGAACGTTGGGCAAAACTAAATAATCTAAAAGAGGCGGCCCGCACCTTCAACTATCTTTCCGAAAATGACCTGCTTAATTATGAGGATTTCCAACAGCATATTTCTGATATTGATGCTTCTGTTAAAGCGGCTAATCAGAGAATAGCACAAATCACCAGTGATCTGAGCACACAGAAAATCATTCAAAAACACTGTGATTCTTACCGGCTTTGTCGTAAAGTAATTGAAGATTGTAAATCTGCTAAAAATCCAAAAGCATACCGCACCAAACATCAGGCAGAATACCAGCTCCACGATTCACTAAAAAAAGAGCTTCAGGATCTAGGTGTTACCAAAATCCCTATCTCTGAGAAAATCCAAAAGCGGATTGAACATCTTGAATCTGAACAGGCTGCTACTGTCCGAGAAAAACAGGAATTGCAGAAAAAACAGAAGACACTAGATATCATCCAACAGAATTTCACAGCACTGCTCAATGCTCCTCAAATATCAAACAACGATATCAATCGTACCATTGCACCACCACTTCAACATTAATATCAGAAACGTTTTAAACCATATAACACAAGGAAACTGATTCCACCGCAATGGATCAGTTTTCTTTAAATAATACCTACTTCATTTTTCTCTTTTTATATAATCCTACAATCAAACCAAGGCTAACAATCGCTATTAAAAACCATGCAACTATATTTGTTGTATCTCCGGTTTTTACCGTGTTTATTATTTTCTGAATAGTATTTGGCTTATCTGGTTTTGAAGGTGCCGGATCCTTTGGCTTATCTGGATTGCTCGGTGGTGTTTCTGGTGAAACCCATTCAGCCTTTGGTTCTATCGTTACATTATATTCTACATTCCCATTGATTTCAGATGGAATATTAACAAGGAATGGAGCAGATTCAAATTTATCTGTACCACTTTCCACATTTCCAATCTGTGCAATCAGATAAATTCCTTCATCCAATTCTCCAAAACTCGTGCGTCCCGAACTATCCGTTTCTTGCATTAAGCCGGAAATATCATTTTCCTTCGCAAATGCAAACAATCGTTTTGCCTGTTTTTCTCTTGCTTCTGCACTGGTATCTTGTAATGATATACCTGAATCTTTAAAACCATCTTCCCAGACCAGCTCATTATTTTTCATATATTGAATTGGAATTATCGAGAACTTTGCTCCGGAAAGAGTTACTTCTTTATCCGAACTATTTCTCCCCTTGTAACTGATTTGAATGCTTCCTGTTCTGCTTCCTGCTTCAGCATGGATTGTTGAAATATCTATAAAATTACCGACAAGAAAAAGCATAACGAATAAAATAATGTGAATACTTCTTATCTTCTTTCTCACCTTACTTTCCTCCTTTTTCTATCTCGTATACTATAAATTACAGCAATCATCAGTCCTATGAAAATTACTATAATTGTTACAATCAGCACTTTAGCAGTAAAAGATAACTCCGGTTTTATATTTGTATCCGGCTCTTGCTTCGTTGCCTCTTCATAAGGTATTCTCTCTCCACGAACTAAAAGTCTGTGTGTATTAATTGCAAATGGTGTACAAGTAACAAGTGTTGCATAATCCTTGCCTGGTTCAATAGATAACCCATCTGTCTCTTCCGGTAAAACTGTTAATATCTGATCAATCTGATATGCCAGTGTTTCATCTAAAACTTTAATGTAAAAAATATCTCCTACTTCCAATTTATCCATATTGGTAAATAGTGTTTTTGTCGGAAGACCTCTATGTCCTGTCAGAACTGTATGTGTACTTTCTCCACCTACTGGAAGAGATGTACCCCAGAAATGTCCGACACCTGTCTGCAGAACTGCTTCACTTGTTCCATGATAGATTGGAAGTTCTATATTAATCTTAGGAATACGGATATATCCCATCATTCCCGAACCATCTACGTTTAACAGTCCCTCATAACGAGCATCTATTTCCACATCTTCTTGCGAAAATGGATCAATCAAATCAATATTTCCCAGCATTTCCTTATTATATGCTCTCGCCTCTTCCAACATCTGCTCTTTTTCTGCCTTACTCAACTTTACACTTTCCTCATCATAATAGGATACAACTTTGGAACCATTCTTTTCGTTCAGATAACTACTGAACGTTGGATATAACAATACGGAGAATGCAACCAAAAGCACAATCAGACGAATAATATCTTTTATTGTTATCTTCTTTTTTTTCTTCTTACTCTTCATTTCATTCTCCCTGTTGTTATACTTGGAATTGCGGTTACCTTCCGTGGAAGATAACCGCTCATTCCTTATATATTATCTTGTATCTCTAGTAAAACTATTATGCTTCTTTTCTCTTATCACGGATGAAGCTTACTGCTACACCGAATACAAGAATAGCTGCAATTACAGCAAATGCAATTGCTCCACGTCCACCAGTGGATGGAAGGAGAGAACCTGTGCTGTTTTCAACATCAATAATCTTGTCAGTTTCTGGTGCATCATTTTTCTGAACAGTCCATTCTGCATCGCCAGTTTTTGTAATTGTAACTTTGATTGGATCTGTCAATTTGTTGAATCCTTCTGGAGCCTGTGTCTCTACTAACCAGTAATCGCCCGCTGCAAGACCGTTAAGGTGGAGGTTATATCCATTTCCTACCTCTGTTGCTACTGATTCAAATACAGTATTTTTCGAATCAGCGTCTACGACATAACTTCCGTTGCTTCCAGAAACTGTGATAGCATTTGTTTTACCTTTAGCATCCTGTGCAGTTCTATATAAGCTAAATTTTGCGCCTGCTAACAGTCCACTCGTATTCTTGTTAATCTTTTTGATATCTAATGGATATGTCGGTGTCTTTGCTTCACTTGGTGTTGTAGTTGTTGTATCACCTGGCTTGTTTCCGTACTCTAACTGAGCCTTGTTCTTTTCTGTTACAACTGCGTTTTTATTTACTTTTGCATAATATGTAACTGTGAATTCTTTTCCTTTATTTGTCTGATTTGCTTTTACCCATGCAGACAGATCAAGACTCATCTTTTTGTTGTTTTTAGAATCAAGTGTTGCTTCTATTGGTGCTGTACTAGCATCTGTTGCATCTTTAAATGCTACTGCTACTTTAACTTTTGTAGCACCTGTTTCAAGAGCTGCTCCATTTGCATCGTTTACAAAATCAAGACCTGCTGATAATTCATCATGGATTTTATATACATATTCAGCATATCCTGTTGTATCCGGAATAACACCTGTTACTGTATATGTTACTACCTTGCCAATTTCAGCTGTTTCTTTATCTGCTGTTTTTGTAATACTTGGCGCTTCTGTTTTTAAGTTTACTGTAGTTGTTGTCTCATCAACTGTAACTAAAGAAGACTGAATCTCTTTTCCACCTGTTACATATACTAAATAGTAACCTGCGTCTAATCCTGTAAATTCATAAGATGTTTTGCTCTCTGTGATTTTATCAGAAGTTTTTGTTACTCCTAAATTATCTGTTAAAGCTTTTGCTGTAAAATCATTTGCAAACTGCTGAATAGTAGCTGTTTTATCTGCAACTGCCTTTGCAAACTCTTCATCCTTAGAAGTTTCACTAATGTTTAATACGGATGCAAGTGCAGCCTTATAAGTATTATTTACGGTATATGCGTAGTTTGTTGTTTCTCCACTTTTTGACTCTGTCACATCAAATAATTTGTACAGATTAATTGTCTGACCTTTCAGATCCTGTGCTGGTGTTGTTGATTTCACATTAACTGTAAGTGTGTGTGTTCCTGCTGCTCCTTCTGCGGCAAATGCTGTGACAGACATAGCCATCATCATAATCGCTGCCAGCATTAATGCCATGATTTTTTTCATTCTCTTCATAACAATTGTCTCCTTTTCTTGAGAATTTTTCTTTTATAGTTTTTCTGCTTTTTTATTATCCTTGCATTTTTTATATCTCATTACGAAATATACCAGGAAAAGCAGAACAGCTATCAGGTAAATCAAATAACTTCCGTATCCTCCGGTATTCGGAAGACCTGGGAAATGTCTATTAGTTATTGTGAAGGTAAATCCATCTGGCGATTTATCTATCGTTGTTGTATAACCATCCACCTTTGCTTCTGTGATGGAATACGTGTAATAATAAATTTCATCTCCATCTGTCTTGTATGCCGGGAGTTCCTTTATCACCTCCTGCCATTTAGATTTATCGATGGAACCTTCTATTTTGTAACTCTCGTAACCTGGAACTGTTTGTGTCGTTTCATTTCCTGCCTTATCTTTCCAGGTACGTGATATTGTTACCGTAATACTGTTTGGTCTTGAATTATCAAAATTGTTTAAATCCTTCCAAACTTTATTGATCGTCAGCTTGATGTTCTCATCACATGGATCCTGTGACTCGGATGGTTCCGGTGTATCACTATCTCCCGTGTTCAATATTGTTTTGGTATCCGACATCAATACTGCTTTTGCTGCTGATTCATAGGCATTAAGATCTGCTTTCACTGCGTCACTCTTGCTTGCCAAAACAGCATTCTTTAAAGTCTCAAAGGTCTTTACCGGATTCATGTGTCCTATTGTATAAATATCCCATCCGCTTGCATCATCCTTCTGATGACTGCTGTTCAAGATACTGTTATTCTTTTCAATTTGATCTAATGATTGATCCAGTTTTCTATAAATACGATAATTGTTCTTTTCGCCTTCCACCTTTTCCTGGCTATTGAAGTCATATACCGTATCCAGTTCACTTTTTCCACTAAATGGTCCAACAAGATCTTTTGTTCCCCGAACCACATCACAGTAATACATGTTGTTGTTCTTCAAAAGTCCTTCATCGTTGAATCCAACAAAGCCACCACTTCGTCCGTCTTTAGCATCACCATCATTGTTATTTCCGGCTCCACCGGCATAGACATCATATCCTTGACTGACACCGTAGACATTACTATCTGTGATTTTTGTTCGATTCGCCTTGATCAGACTCACACTGATATTGGATTTGGCATCATTATCATTCAAAAGTCCATTTTCATCGCATGGAAGTTTGATGGATGAATCTCCAATCGTAATAATTGCAAGGTCTGTCTGTTGATTGTTATCCGTTGACTTTTTTGAAAGTCCTACAGAAATATCCAATCCAAGCAGATTTACATGAAGCAGTTTGCCATCATACAGCGCATCCACTTTGATGATTCCAAGATTAATCTTCAGAAGATCGGAATCCTGGATTTTATCCAGATATAGTGCTTTTACAAGTTGATTAACAACTGAGAATATTACATTCACTGCTCCTGAATCCAACTTCAAATCTGCAAGATAAGCGAAACTTGTTCGTCCTGCAAATCCACCGGCTGTTCCACCTGACGCTACCTGTTTCAGTCCAATTTTCTGGTTTGTCTTGTCACCTGCTGTACAATTCGACATTCTTGCAAGATTTGCATATCCGATAAATCCTCCGGCAATCTGCTCATCTCCATTTGTACTCTGCACAGTGTAACCATCATCAGTTCCTGTAACTGCACAGTCATCAATGTGAGAACCAAAAATGTCCATAACTCCAAGAGCTCCACCCAGTAACTGTCCTGTATTGTCTCCAATAACGTCTATCTTGTCTGCCTTAACTACTCCGCTCTTTCCAGAATAGCCGACAAATCCTCCGACACTATTTAAACCTCTTACATTACTTAATTCTGTTACTTTACTGTTTTTCACAGAACCATTTAGCAATGAGCCGCCAAAACCTCCGGCTGTTCCACTATAGGTAACCTGATTGTTCTGTCCGGATTTTATCGCTATGTTTGCGCTGACACTTAAGCCAGCATCCTTACTTCCACTTACAGTTCCGTAATATACATAACTTCTAAACGCATCCAGCACATCGGTTCTTCCAAGCTCTAATAATTTATCAAGAAGCGAGGTCTCATTTCCTGCACTGATATTGGCAACTCCGGCCACGTCAGCAACACCAAAGCATCCTCCGGCATATTCACCTGCGACTACGGAACGGATATTCTGTACAGAAACTCCTGCCTCTTTCGTACCCTTCTCACCGAGTACAGTTCCTTCCAGATTTCCGGCAAATCCTCCGGCTGCTTTTGCATAAGAAGTGTTATTACTTCTACTTGCGTAAGCACCATTTACGATGATTCCCCAGTCATCCCAGGATTCCACATCCGCATAACGGATAGTTGCGACTGTGGCATTTAATACTTTTATCAAATCTGCCGGTGTACTTAACAGTTTATTCAGAAGCTGGCTAAGTAATCCTTCTCCTGCAGTAGGATCCACTGTTGCTACGCTTCCTGGTCTGGAGCTTCCGACAAATCCTCCGACATAGCTTCTTCCGTCAACTCGTCTCAGCTTTGTGACCTTGCAGCGTGCATCATTTTCGCCCCAGATCTGCCCACCGATCAGTTTTCCTACATAACCTCCGGCATAACCACAGGTATCTTTGTCATCTACACCTTCTGACTGGACAATCAGTCCACTCTGATAACCCTCTACCGAAGATTTCTTGATTACTGGCACAAAGACATTAAGTACCTGCAGCATTTGTCCTAATTGCAGATTAAGACCGAGGATATCAACTCCTCCAAGCTTTGCTGCTCCGCCGTTTATCATTTCCCCTGCAAAACCGCCGGCACATCGAAGCCCTTTAATTGTCTTCGCCTGATAAGCCTGTCCATTTGTAATAGTTCCGGTCTGCATTGATCCGACATAGCCACCGGCTGCTCCGCCATTTGCCAGTTTTGTCTCATCTCGGTAATTGACTCTTCCTGCTACAACATTGTATCCGTAAGCATACTTTCCTATGATTGCATCCAGTTCAGCCTGATTACTTACTGTTCCATGCTCCGCAAGATCACTTCCGTAACCACCCTTTTTTCCGACAAACTCCACCCATTTATTCCAGGTTTCATAATCCATCAAGGCAAGTGGTCCGTAAACTGCCGTATTTTCTTCCGTCGGATAGACAACACTAAGAGCTCCCAGGATGTTATCTACTTTTACCAGTCCCCACAACAAGGACAGGTTTCCGGTACTTGCCGTATCTGCTGACTCCATAAGTCCTGTGAAGCCACCAGCAATTTCTTCTCCGTATACCGAGCGAATCCGGACTGCTTTGCAGACACTTGTTGGTCCGGTATAGTCTTTATCTTTCCATTTCTTTGTATTGTTTCCCCAGATGTGACCACCTTCATTATGTCCTGCATAACCTCCGGCCATACCTCGTTGTACCTGTGTTGTGGAATCAGCATCTGCACGAACTGCACCACCACAAGGAATACAAGTCGTAGAGCTGTTTCTGATCGTCGGTACAAAGTCCTCCGCTAATGATGCCAATGTATCTGACACATTAACAAGACCATCTAAGATACCAGTATCGCCAAGGACATTTGCCACATTTCCTGGCTGCAAGTCTCCCACATAACCACCGGCTGTAATCTGGCCAATGATATATGAGAAGTTATTTGCGTTGGAATTCTGAATGTGTCCACCGGAAATCTTTCCGGCAAAACCACCTGCATCACCAAGTATGTCATTTGCTGATGCATCGGATGCTGTATTTTTCCAAGTTGCTTTTACTGCAAAACCTCCAACATCTCCTGTAACATTCGAATGTTCTATTGTAGAAACAACGACATTCAATGCATCCAGCACATTTTTGATTCCTATTGAGTGACCAAGTACGCTCAATCCTTTTCCAACAGAAGCTGCGGAACCAATATTCATATAACCAATATATCCACCGGCATATCTTGCACCCGTTACTGCATATGTACTATCCTGTCCAAAATAATTTGAACTATCTTCACCCTCTAAATCTTTAGGAGGTGTTACCTTTGTATGTTTTAAATTTGTTACATCACAATGACTAACTTGAACTCCACTGCCATAACCAATAAAGCCACCAGCACTACCAGAATTCGTATCATCCGATTTGATTTTATTAGCCGTAACCGTAAATCCATTATCGGATTTAACTCCTGCATACTGTACATATGGAATGTAAGCATTAATCAGGTTCAGTAAATCTCCGACATTAATATTCAGACCTGTGATTCCTCCAAGAATGCTGATTCCACCTCCAGCATCTGCCAATGCTCCGGAGTAAACATTTCCGCCAAAGCCTCCGGCATAAGACTGCCCGTTTACATGATCCAGATTATAGACAGAATAATAGGTACCTTCTCCTGCGCCCTGGTTGTTAACCGTTCCACTCTGGAAGTTTCCGGCAAAACCGCCTGCTGTATCTGCAGCAACTCCACCTTTATCAACATAAGTAACCGTGCACTCTGTATAAGAAGGAAGCAAGTACGTGACAGCACCTAACAACTTATTTGCATTTAGCAAAGCCTTGACATCCGTTTCACCAGCTACATCTGCAAGACCTCCGGTCTGTGAAGAACCTACAAATCCTCCTGCAAAACCATCTGTATCATTTGCTGTTACTTCTTTTAAATTTTTCACATCAGACTTAATGATCTCACAGCTGTTACTCTTTCCGATGAAACCACCGGCTGTATAATCCACTACTTCGCCGTTGGAATTTGCACCTGTTGCTTCTACAGTCATGCCTCCTGCGATGCCATTTACATGAGCTTCATTGATTTTAACTCTGACACCTTCTGCCACAGAAAGCAGATTTTCTACTTTCAGCAAGTTGTTTAGTCCTAACAGATTCAAAGTCAGTCCGTTTCCACCAGCCAGATCTCCCGGACCTGCACAACCGATAAAACCACCTACTCTGTTTTTTGCCGAAACAGATTTTACCTGATTCAATGTTACAGTATCCACATCTCCACCAACAGCCTCACCAAGTGCTCCGCCGGCATAATTTTCTTTTGCTTCTACTGTATATCCATCACTTACTCCCGTCACCGTTACATGATGCACAGTAAATCCAAGAAAGTTTCCGATTCCAAGCGTATTATTTAAAAGTCCTGTGACATTTGCTGTTGTTACACTTCCGGCAATACCTCCGACACGATTTTCACCTGCCGTAACTGTTTTTAATCCTGTAAGCACATTATCTCTTTGTGCTACGCTACTTGCATCTGTTCCACCATGTTTCCAATAAGGAAGTTTATTTAGATACTCTGTACTGGATTCCGCAATATAGACGCCATCACCGCCACCAAGAATACCACCGGAATAGCTCTTACCAGCCTCAACTGAAACTGATGAACAATCCATGTTACATCCCAAGATTGCTGATGGTGCAATTCCTACAAGTGACAAGAGCATACCTGCTTTTTCCGGATCACTCGACAAAAGACCTGTCAACAAGTCTTTCACTGTTGTTAAAAGGCTTGCATCCTTGACTTCTTTATTTCCAAGGTTTGTAATCCATCCAACTGTTGAAATACCACTCACACCACCGGCATAACTTCCGCTTGCTTTAACTGCAATGCTTCCGCTCGCTCCACAGTTGACTGCATAGCTGTTTGTCTGTGCTCCTACAATACCACCTTGATAATTGTCACCGGATACTGAGACATTACATCCTGTCAGATTGCAATTTAACAAGATACTCTGTGGCTGCATTACTCGAATAAGTTCAACACCTACATCACTTAACAAACCTCGGATTTCCGCATCTCTGCTGATTCCTGCAAATCCTCCGCCGTATTCTTTTGCCGTTACAGAATAACTACTGTTTTTCACGGAGCAGTCAAAGATTCTTGTTCCTACCTGCTGTCCTACAAAACCACCTGCATAATCTTTATCCGCAGCTCCGATAGTTCCTGCCAGATTCTCTACATGACAGTTTTTGATATTTACATTTTTGTATCCAGTAGGGATTAAACTACCAACCGGCAATGCATTGTCCAGAAGAATTGTGATCAAATCTCCAAGCCCAAGTCCCGGAATTGCATTTAACAATGATGATAATGCATTCACCGTTACTCCAAGAGCTTTTGACAATCCGTCATACTCTGTTACACCTTCTGTATAACCGACAAACCCACCAGTACGATCATTAATATTCGAAACACTGACTGTTCCTGTCACATCACAGTTTTCAATGGAAACATCACCCACTAGCCTTCCAGCGAATGCACCTGTTGCATAAATCGTCGGATCCTTTGCTCTTGCATTTAAAAGTGCTGATAATGTATCTTTCAAATTCAGGTTTACGTTTCCAAATGTTAAAACTCTTACTAGTAAATCAACTACACCACCTACAAGCCATCCAAGTCCTGATGTGAGTCCACTTATTATGGTCTGAGTGTTTTTATGTTTATTCGTGTTATTTTGTACATTTACATTTTGTAATTCCAGGTTTGATACGGAAACCGTTCCGGCGCTGACACCAATGTTGTTTACATTCACCTCATTCGTAATTGTTCCAAAAAATCCAATTCCTATATACTTAGAACCATCCATTTCTTCTGTCTGGTTCACATTCACATTAGAAATTACAGGTTTTCCAGTTGCCAAAATAGAATTTCCATCCGTAAGTGTCGCCTGTCCATCTGCTAACTTTGCACCTTTGATGTCCCCCGACACCATAAGCGGTGTCCACAGATCATCTTCTTTATTTGAGTTCACACCATCCTTGGATAAGTCAATATCTCGAAAAATGATGTAATTTGCATTGGATGAATATTTTAAGCCACCATATTCTTGCTTTAACTTCATCAGACTCGCTGTTTCATTGTCAGGTAACCCTTGGTCGTTAACACCACATAAACTACCAGTTCCTACTGTAAGACCACCCAATAATGTCCCTAACAGTCCGCCTACTCCCTTCAACAGACCCGTAACAATATCATCGCTTGTCAAATCGACATCTGCCAGCTTATACTTACCATTATCTTTATAATATAGATACGAGTTATCACCTTTCACTGTATCTGGCTTTTGTTGGAATCCAGAAAGATGGGTAGTTGCCCCTTCTGCAGCAACAGCATCAAGTCCAAGATCCGCATCGCCTGGATAGTATGGTGTGTAGAAAGGCTTTCCGCCAAGTAATCCGCTTACTAACCCCTGACGGTAATAAACATACAGTCTCGGAGTTACGCTCTTATTGCTTCCAATCGCCCGCAACTGTGACTCATTTCCGATCAGAATATATTTCTTCCCGGAAACTTCTACATATAATTGTCCCGGTTTTGTTCTTCCATCTGCATGTTCACCATCTAGCCACTGAACTCCATTCGCTGATTTTTCTGTCAATTGATCTGCAACCAGTTCTGGCTTATCCGAATTAAACTTCTGCGATAACACATAATTATGAGACTTACTATAAGTCAGATACTCCTGATCTTCTCCATCCGGGTAAATCATCTGCCCCATACCAAACTGTGGTGCATCATAATCTAATGTCATAACAGGTTCTGTTTCAGATTCTTCCTGTGCAAGTACCATTAACTGATATGGATTATATATGTAGATTGTATCCGTTTCCTTATCATACAGCGTTGGTGTTTCGTTTTCTTCTAGTTTCGTGCCTGTGATAGTTCCGGTAAATGAATCCGGTACTGACCAAATCTGTTCCGAGTTCATCTGGATGTCATTCATCAAAATGTACTGGGCATCTGCACCGTATTTCAGCTCTGTGCCTTCATTCTTTACTACTTCTCCAGAACCAATCTTTCCATCCTTATCACCTGTGTAAATATAAGCATCTGAACCAATCTGTTTTAATTGTTCAAAATTATAAATGCATATTTTACTATCCTTATAATAAGCCTCTATATTATCTGTTGATTCCGCTTTAACATTTTCACCGGAAGATTCCGATTCGTTATTCTTTGAGTTTTCATTTGTTTCCTCCGATATCTTAGATTCGGATTCCATGGTGCCATTTATTTCATCTGAAACTGTGGATTCGGTTGATGCTTCATCATTGCTCATATTGGTTTCATCAGAAAGGTCCACTTGACTCGTGTTGGTACCTGATGGATTCAGATCTGCTGCATCCGCAATATTCACTTGAGAAAATAAGATAGCCATACATAGTATGACTGCGATAATTCTGTTCTCTATCCTTCTTTTTTTCTTCATATCTGGACCTCTAATCTTTTGCCTTCACTTGTTACTTTAATTTTGCCTCTTTAACCAGTTTTGCTGCTTTGCCGCCTCCTGAAAGCATTGCATCAGCTGATTGGAAAACGCTCCGCATTCACCATTTGAAATCATCCGTATCGCTTCTTCATGTTCATATTTTCTTTTGTATGGTCGATCATTGATCAATGCATCGTAAGCATCAACAATCCCAACGACCTGTGCGCACATCGGAATCGCATTCCCTTTTAAACCGTCTGGATATCCTGATCCATCATATCTTTCATGGTGGTGTCTGCATATTTCATAGCTATATTTGTTCAGCTTTTCCGTTGTTATCCCCTCTGGGAATCTCTGGGTCATCGCCGCACCTACTAATGGATGTTGTTTTACTACATTCATTTCTTCATCTGTCAACTTTCCATTTTTATTCAAAATTTCAATTGGTACTTTTATCTTTCCAATATCATGAATCGGTGCCAAATGGGCTACTGAAGCAATTTCTTCATCCGTAATTCCGTATTCCGGATAATTCTTCTGCAATTGAAGATATACCTGTTTCGTATAGAAACTGATATCATCTTGATACCCTGATTCAACTATCTGATTATGATTCAATACAGTAGTTAAAAGTGATACCATATCCCAATACTGCTTTGCCAAATCCTGTTCTTTCTTTACGAGTTCCTGTTCCATTCTTATAACTGTGTTCTGGACAATCTTCTCATTATGTAATGTAATAATTGCAGTATTCTCATTTGCATCTATATATTTTTTTGCTTCCATCCAAACATATTCATTCTTATCTTTTCCCGTAATTCTGCGATATGGAAGATCTTTTTCCATACATCCATCAACCAGGTTTTCTTCTAATCCTTCACTTGATAAGAAACCATGAACCATTTTTTTATCAGAAACATACACATATCTTTCTACATACTGGCTTATGAACTCTTCATAGCTTTCTGTATTTCTTACTTTCTCATACACTTCACGGATATGTGAGTACACACACTCGTAGTTTTTATCCTTCAAGTTCAGTTTTAACACAACATAAAATCGTCCAAAATATTCATCTTCTCCAGGGCGGATAACATCTGAAACTTTTACACTCTCTAATTTATTATTGTATGTATTCTGCAAACTCAACAATATTTTATGTGTCTTGCAGGTATCTTCTAAATTTCTGGAACAAAAACGATCTTCTTCCAAACAACGATTAATTGCCATGGTTTCCTCTACACACGATATAATATCCATCAGAGAAATATTCTCCGGTTGTTTTGCCAGCATATAGCCACCATTTGTACCTTCACAGGCTTTTATGATTCCTGCTTGCTTTAACTTTTTTGTTATTTTTGGAATATAACTGGATGGAACACTTAGTTCCTGAGATAATTCTGATGTAGAGATCATCTGCCTTTGTGCTGCCAGATAACATACGATTCTGATAGCATAATCCGTTGTACTTGTAAGCTGCATAGTTTTTCCCCCTTCCCTTAACTAAACTGAACTATTTCAAGTATTAGTTCGTCCTAAAAAAAATAGTGGGTTCCTGTCGGACGATGAAATTGATTATTCAAAAATTTCCATCAATTTCATCAAGATATGGGGGGCGTTCTACTCTATCATCAGATATAAGATCTAGAATTCTATAAATAATAATATCGCAACATATAGTAATGCGATGATGGCTTTTCAATATAATTTTTTCTCATTGTCTATTTGAATCAGAGAATGTTTCTCATCAACGTTTCTGAATTGTATACCATTTTTGGATTTTTTATAATGTTACAAATAGGAAAGATTTTTTTTATTTTTTTGTAAAATCTGTTCCATCGTATCGATATTCTTCCATTAATATCTTGTTATGAACTTCGTTCAAAAAAAAAGAAACCATGCCTCAACACGATTTCTCTTTCTTTTTCTATTCTATTTCTTTTAACATTTTATAAATAATCAGGCCATTACTGACTGCCAGCACTTCATTTGCATTGTCAAAATTAATTCCGGAAATTTGTTTTATTTTTTCAAGCCTGTAAGATATCGTTCTATAATGAACAAACATTGCGTCTGCAGTTTTCCTGATACTTTGCTTATTTCTAAGATACATCTGCAAGGTTGGAATCAATTCTCCCTTATGTTCATCATCATATAAATATAATTTCTTTAATGTTTCCGGAATGCATCTTTCCAATTCCGTCATATCATCAACTTTGTCGAATATCTGGAAAAATCCGAGGTTTGAATAATGTACGACTGACTTACTCTTATCACCAGTCACCTGGCGGATAATCTCAATATACTTGATAGCCTGACTTGCTTCGTGATAAGATTCTTTCAATCGTTGATACCCTTCCACACTTTTTCCTATACCAATCTGAAAGTCTGTATCTTTCTTTCTATAAAGGATGCTTTGCTGGATAACCTCCTCTATTTCTTCCATCTCTTTCTGATATTCCAGTTCTGTCTGATTAGAATCTACCTGTTGAATCATAACAATCTGATCCATATTTCTGTAAATAAGCGCATCCGGCAAAAGATACATCAATTCACCCACGATAACACCTACTTCGTGAAGCTGTTCTTTTGTATATTTTCTTTGTACATTTTTTGTGATGGTATGAAAATCAACAACCCTGTAAGTATCGCTTTCTTTCATTCCGAGCTGTGCTGCCGCTTCAGTCATTTCTTTCGAACTCAGTAATCCATTCAGAATATTATGGATAATATCTCTCTGATACGTCTTTTTTTCTTCATCCTGTGCAAATTCACTCAAAAATCCATCCTGTAAGTTAATAGTCGCATTTTCGAGTTCCATACAAACATCCTGTTCTTTTTTTCTTAGCTCCTGTTCCATTGTTACAATCGTATTCGGAATCACTTTTGTATTATGAAATGTAATAATTGCTGTATTTTCCTTTACATCCACATACTTACTAGCTTTCATCCATACATACGATGTACCGTTATTTTCGATGATTCCGCGATAGAAAATTTCTTCTTCCACACATCCATCTACAAGATGTTCTGTTAAATTCTCACCTGCAAGACATTTCTGGACATTTACCCAGTCTGCTTCACAAATATATTTTTCCGCATATTTTTTTATAAAGTCATCATATGATTCTGCTGTTTTTACTTGTTCATAGACATCATGATTATGAGAATAAATGCATTCATAATCTTTTTCTCTCAGATTAACTTTTATAATCACATAAAATTTTCCAAGATATTCATCCTTACCAGGACGGATAATATCTGATATCTTTACGCTTTCCAAGCGGTTATTGTATATATTTTGCAGATCCAGCAGAATCTGATGTACTTTACAGCAGGCTATATAATTTTTGGAGCAACCTCCCTCTTTTTCCAGGCACCTGCTAATTGCCATGGTGGATTCTGTACACGATATCACATCCCTTAAAGATATATTCTCTGGCTGTTTTGCAATCTGATATCCACCCTTTATCCCTTCACAGGCTTTTATGATTCCTGCTTGTTTTAACTTTTTTGTTATTTTTGGAATATAACTGGATGGAACACTTAGTTCCTGAGATAATTCTGATGTAGAGATCATCTGCCTTTGTGCTGCCAGATAACATACGATTCTGATAGCATAATCCGTTGTACTTGTAAGCTGCATAGTTTTTCCCCCTTCCCTTAACTAAACTGAACTATTTCAAGTATTAGTTCGTCCTAAAAAAAATAGTGGGTTCCTGTCGGACGATGAAATTGATTATTCAAAAATTTCCATCAATTTCATCAAGATATGGGGGGCGTTCTACTCTATCATCAGATATAAGATCTAGAATTCTATAAATAATAATATCGCAACATATAGTAATGCGATGATGGGTTTTCAATATAATTTTTTCTCATTGTCTATTTGGATTAAAGAATGTTGTTTCTCATCACCATTTCTACAATTGTATACCATTTTAATTTTTTTTATAATGTTCCAAACAGGAAAAGTTTTTTTATTTTTTTGTAAAATCTGTTCCATCGTATCGATACTCTTCCATATAATACTTTTTTATGAACTTCGTTCAAAAAAAGAAACCATGCCTCAACATGATTTCTCTTTCTTTTTCTATTCTATTTCTTTTAACATTTTATAAATAATCAGACCATTACTGACTGCCAGTACTTCATTTGCATTGTCAAAATTTATTCCGGAAATTTGTTTTATTTTTTCAAGCCTGTAAGATATCGTTCTATAATGAACAAACATTGCGTCTGCAGTTTTCCTGATACTTTGCTTATTTCTAAGATACATCTGCAAGGTTGGAATCAATTCTCCCTTATGTTCATCATCATATAAATATAATTTCTTTAATGTTTCCGGAATGCATCTTTCCAATTCCGTCATATCATCAACTTTGTCGAATATCTGGAAAAATCCGAGGTTTGAATAATGTACGACTGACTTACTCTTATCACCAGTCACCTGGCGGATAATCTCAATATACTTGATAGCCTGACTTGCTTCGTGATAAGATTCTTTCAATCGTTGATACCCTTCCACACTTTTTCCTATACCAATCTGAAAGTCTGTATCTTTCTTTCTATAAAGGATGCTTTGCTGGATAACCTCCTCTATTTCTTCCATCTCTTTCTGATATTCCAGTTCTGTCTGATTAGAATCTACCTGTTGAATCATAACAATCTGATCCATATTTCTGTAAATAAGCGCATCCGGCAAAAGATACATCAATTCACCCACGATAACACCTACTTCGTGAAGCTGTTCTTTTGTATATTTTCTTTGTACATTTTTTGTGATGGTATGAAAATCAACAACCCTGTAAGTATCGCTTTCTTTCATTCCGAGCTGTGCTGCCGCTTCAGTCATTTCTTTCGAACTCAGTAATCCATTCAGAATATTATGGATAAGATCTCTCTGATACTTCTTTTTCACTTCATCCTGTGCAAATTCACTCAAAAATCCATACTGCAAGTTAATAATCGCATTTTCGATTGCCATATAATCAAGTTCTGTCAGTTCTCTATTTTCTTCTGTTATTGTTATATATATATCCACCTCACTCAATATGGCAAATTTCACTATATATTGAACACAGCTTCCTTTCATCTGCTTCATATATTGAAATTTCGTAATAATATTGGGTTTATATGGCTGAATTTCATCTGACAATATTAACTTGGAGTTGTCCAAGTTTGTTGAAACCATACAATTAAGATTACCATAATACAATACAACAGGATTCTCGATCATGATGCTTAAAAATTTGATAATATCACTTGCTGTATTGCTTGATCCATTATTTTTTAAAATAAACGTATTAAAATTATCATGTGTAATTTTAAAATACTTTAAGCGTGCAGTGTCTTTATCGAATACCTGCATCATAACATGACGGATAATTCCCCAGTAATATAAATCTCCTGGAATTTCTACCAGAGGAATTTCATATTTTTTGCAGTGTTTTTCTAATAAACTCAATCTGCGTCCTGTAGGATCATATTCTTTTTTTTCTTTACAATGAATCCACTTATATCACTTTTAACTAAATCTTCAAAATGCTGCTCTACTTCTCGATCACTGCATGATAAATATACCTGAAGACTGGTTATGAGTATTTCACCACCCGTCAGGTATCGCTCCATATCTTCAATTTCGATTATTCGAATGCCTTTCACTTCCAAATCTAGACCTTTTTCACCGCAAAGCAGCTTCATTTTTGGAAATTGTTCTGATTCAAGTAATTTTCTTACAGTATATCCCATCGTTACTCCTTATCCATTGCCAAATCAATACAACATAATATCTGTTATGTTGTACAGTGCCTCTATTAACCTGTTCTACCCTATTTCTGCAAGTCATTCATTTCCTCTAAAAGATAACTTTAAGCAATAAAAATAATAAAGATTATAGCCAATTTACCAAGAGCGGTACTTAAATAGGGCACAGCTACCAAAAAATCAGAAAGGAACTATGTAATATGAACAGCATAACAGATAGCATGGTGTTATTTAACATTATATCGTACGAAACTTAATCTGTCCATAAACAACATAACAGATATTATGTTGTACATTCCAATATTTCCTGTTCGACAATCTTATCCAGCTTCTTTTGGAACACTTTTTCTGTAGTTGCTGTATATATTCTCGTTACATTGATACTGCTATGTCCAAGTAAATCAGCAAGACCTGTAATATCTTTTGTCACTTTATAATAAGTCCTTGCAAATAGATGTCGAAAATTATGCGGGAATATTTTTGATTCTGCTACTCCTGCCTTTTCTTTTAATCGTTTCATTTCTCTCCAAATATTACTTCTGTCTTTTAACTTCCCATTTTTCGTGACAAATATCCAACCTTCTGCTATTTGGTTATTATGACAATAGGAAAGAAGTTTCCTTTGCAATACCTTCGGCAAAAAAATCCTTCTATACTTTCCTTTATTATAAATCTCTATCTTTCCAGATTTTACACGCTCCACTGTAAAATATTTTATTTCGCTGATCCGAATTCCTGTACATGCTATTGTTTCAATACACAATGCAAGCTGTTCTTTTCCTTCTGCCATAGCTGTTGCAATCAATTTCCTGCATTCTTTTTCTGTCAATTCTTTCTGATCCTGTAAAAAAGGCTGCTTCTGCACTTTTATTCTTTTCACTTTCAGCTTTCCTGCATTCAAAAATTCCAGGAACTGATTCAAAGCGGCAAGCATTGAATTAACACTATTGACAGCATATTTTTGAGCAAGCCATTCTTTATATTGCAACAATACTTTTTTATTGATCCGCTTATCATCTGCCAAAAAAGATAAAAACTTTTTTATATCTGCCATATATTTATTGATTGTTGCCTTTGCATTTTCTTTCTGGTATAGATAATCTGCAAATTTTTCTATCTCACTTTCTGATAGCTCTATTGAAAAATCCATCTGTTCCATAATCATAGTCCTCCTGAGAATTCATTTTCTTTCATTATAGCTGTTCGCTTTTTCATATTCCCATACACTACTTTTTCTACTTGTTATACATCCAAGATTTTTCAATATTTATCTCCGATTATATATCGTATTGTTGATTTTAGTCAACAGTAGACGCTTATTTTTATCATCTATTGTGGATATAATTTAACAATACGAGAGGAGATGTTTTATACTAATGTCGGATAGCGAATTATGTTTACAGGAAATCGGAAAAAGAATTATGGATCGTCGAAAAAAGCTGGGACTCACTCAAGAAGCACTTGCAGAAAAAGGGGAAGTCACTACCCAGTTTGTTTCTTATGCTGAATCAGGGAAGCGAGCAATGAGGCCTGAAAATCTGCTAAAAATCTCCTCTGCTTTAGAAGTAAGTGCCGATTATTTACTCACTGGTGAAATTATAGATAAGGATCTGTTGATTCTTTCAGATAAGCTCCGCCGACTCACGCCTTCACAGGTACGCACAGTTGAAGCTATTATAGATGAATGTAACAACCTTTTTAATCAGAAAGAAATTACCCTTCTCTCTCAAAAAAGGAATGGAAGCTACTAAAACAGTAACTTTCCATTCCTTTTTTTCAATTATCTTACACCCCGATCAGCCCCTCTCTCCGGCTTATCTTTTCCCTGCTTTTCTTGAATAATCTTCTTATTGATCTCAAGTCGTTCATGAATGGATTGCAAATTCTGCTCGAACGGTACACCTATTCTGAAATCGGCGGTACATTCATTCTGATTTAGCGGTACGCGTTTTCTACTCAAAACGGTACGTTTTTCCTTTATTATTGTGATGTAACTATTATTCATCACAGTGCAAAGGAGGAACTATTATGCACGACTACAATACTATTCTTGGTGTCATAGAACTTCGACTTAGCAAAGTCAGTTATGATACCGTACAAAAACGTTACCGGATTGGCCGGAGTGGAATCATATTGATTATGAAACGTTATAACGAGTCTGGATTATCACTGGATGACCTTCGGCAAATGCCCGCCTTAAAAGTGGTTGATCTTATCTATCCAAAAGAAAACCTCAGACACAAGGATATTCCACTGCCTGATTTTGGAAAAATACATGAGCAGATGGTTCAGATGGGAAAACATGCTGATCTAAGTTTTCTATGGATCGATTACAAAAAAGAACATCCTAATGGTTATCAGCTCGCCCAGTTTTATAAGCTGTACCGCGATTTTATGGTAGATACTTACGGTACTTCTAAAACCTCAATGCCCGTGGAACGGATCCCTGGCGAAAAGATGTTCATTGACTGGGTCGGCGACCAGCCGGAACTGCTATTGAACACAGCTACCGGAGAACTTCAGAAAGTTCATATTTTTACGACTACACTTGGTTTTAGCAGTCTTGTTTATGCAGAAATCTTCCAGATGAAAAACTTCCACATTTTATTGCCGGTACGATACATGCATTGTCTTATTATGGAGCAGTTCCTAAATATCTTGTCCCAGACAATCTGAAAACAGCAGTTACCAAACACAGCAAAGATGAACTTGTATTGCAATCAGCCTTTTCAGATCTGGAGACCTTCTATGATACGATTATCCTTCCACCACCAAGGAAACCGAAAGGCAAACCAACGGTTGAAAACCACGTGCGTTTTACTGCTCGTATTATAGCGTGCTCATCGTGTTTTGTCGAGTTCCATATTATGAAATTTGACTGTTCTGTTGTATTAAAGATAAAATATATGACACTATTCCAGTTGTCATTATGACACTTATAGCAATCCAAAAAAGTCCCATTTTTATATGTTTACTACCTTCTTTTGATTTTCCACATGTCCGCTTTAATAATCGTTTCCAAAACCTTTTTCCTTTCTTTTCCATTGCTACATTGAGAACAGCAATAATATATAAATCTGACCAAACTATATATAAAAGAAATACTCCTGTAAAAAGCAAACCAACCATCTGAAACATCGCATACTGTCCTGAAGGATTAGTAAAGTATGTTTGAATCAGACCATTAATTATTATCTGTTGTTTCAAATAATCAAAATTAATTTGACTATTGTAAATCGGACTATTAATAATACATATTAATATTGGTATTACCCAAACAGATACCATATTAAAAATTCCTATTTGTTGTAAATTCTTATCATACGAAATTCCATTCTTTTTCCCTTTATAATATATCGTGCATGTTAATAATTCTATCAGCAAAGATATAACAATAAACCCCAATAAAATCTGCCAACGATATTGCACATATACTCCAACTGCAAAAATTAACACTAATCCTCCCAATAGTACTGTACCATTATCCGTCTCTCCACTCTTTCGATTTCTATTCCGAGTATAATTCTGAGATTCATTCTCAATTATTACTTGCTTTTCGATAATTTTAGGTTCATTGTTTTGATTGGCATTAACTTCTCCATTATCAGTACTTATATTAACTTGTCCTCCAGAAATAATGAGCTGTATTATAGTCTTTGAACCGCCATCTCTATTTTCTTCCAAGGCATTTCCTCCATTAGTAATTTTCCTATATCAATATAATTAAAACAACATTTTATAAGCTTATGCTTTTGCCTTATCATGAATCCATTTTATGTCTGGATAACTTTTCAGTGTAATCCACTAAATCATATATAGTATGTGTCCCATTTAAGATTCCATATAAAATTTTTTGAACATCACTATCATGTTTTGCTTCATTTAATGGATTCCATTTTGCACAAATGATAAAATTATATGGTGTCAAATATCGTGTACGAATACATGCTTGATTTTCAATATCTATTACCTTACCATCTATAACAGCCGCACCATCATCATATTCAGCTCTTGTTATTAAATGACCATTAAAAATTGCATATTCTTCATAATAACTTCCTATCTGCTCCACCCAATAGTCTATTTGTTCCTGAGTCATCTCTTCGTACAGCCCTGTAGCTTCTTCCGGACTTGTCTCAACATACACAAATTTCTTATAATATGCCAAAGATGAATATACAACTATTTTCTTTACCTTCAGCTGCTTTCCATCCATCAAAAACCTTTCACTATCCAATCTTTCGAAAGATGAAATCTCATTGTTACTACTCCCTCTCAACCACCATATTGGGTCTGTCATATTCTTTTTATTTCTATTTAGCGGATTCCGCAATAATATTTCCAATCTATCAACACATTCTTTAGGATTATTAAATTCCTTCACTCCCCTTACTCCCGGAAATGCTTTTCCAACCCTATAATCAAAAAAGTGATTTGGTGAGTCAAATTCATCTATATCCATTGTGTTTCTTAAATCTATTTTTTGATTTCCATCTTTCTTATCTTCTCCCAGAATATTACTCAACAATTCCTCATATCCTGCATTAAAGTCTGTCAAATCTGCATACATTCTTGCTGCTAAATAATTTGGAAGATATGGCATTCCATTCTCATCATATTCATTAATAATTGGAATAAACTTCTCTTGTCTCACATTACCATACACTTGTGATGTTATAATTGCCGATTCCTCTCCAACACCCCCACTTCGGCTATCTGCCTTATATTTATATGATTCATTGCAAATAAGCAAAACTTTGTCTATTGTTTCATCTGCTACAATTCTTTCCATAAAAGCATACTTATCATGTCCTAATCTTAAATCCTTATAATCTATAACAACCTCCACTCCATCCTGTTCTAATTTTTCTTCCAACTTTCTTACCCATTCTTTATTGCTTTCTGGCACCCACGAATATGAAATGAATACTTTCTTACCTGTTCTTCTTTTCTGCTCATTACCTTGATAAACATTGTTAACTAACACGTCTTTTTTCTTTTGGTCTTTTGCTGATTCTATATTATTCATAATTACATCAATTTTTGCATTTTCTTTTGCTATATTTATCTGCCCACCTGATACATTAAATATAACAGCCGAATTTTTTTCTTTTTCATCATCAAAATATGTAATTCCATCCAAGGTTAAATTTATCGAAATGTTTCCTTCCAAATCAATTACCTGACTTTTGCTTGTTAAACAATTATAACTTATCAAATCATCAAGTATATCATAAATCGCTGTTTCAACACTTGGTATATCATCAAAATATTTATAGTTCAGTTCAAAATTATTTTCACCTGTACTATTTCTATAATCCAATATCTTTTTTAAAAATATTTGACTGTCTTTTCGCATATTCATTCTCTCCTATTTAATACAATTCATAATAAATTCCTGAAATTTTTGTAAGTTGCTTGATAAAGTTGGAATACCATTTGCAATCGTCATCATTGGAGCAATTAATGTTATGCAATTTCTCAGTCTACTTACTTTAGGCTGCGTTTTTGCCAATTCTTCCCTTGCCATATCAACAATATCCATAATTTCTTCTGCATCTTCTTTTTTTAATTCAGACAAATCATTTTTTATTTCTCCTATAATGGCATCCAACTCATTATTACCAATTCCATTATTCTGTATTGCATTAACATTTCCATTATCTTTTGCAATATTAATCTGTCCTCCTGTTATATTAAATGTCATGTTGCTTCTTCCATCCATACTACTTTTTCTCCTCTCCTTCATTGCTTGATATTCTTTTACTATATCATTCGGCATAAGTTCAAGATAATTTTCAACATCTATATATAAAAAACTTTCTAATAACTCCGGGTTATTTTTATATATTGAATAAATAATTTCCAAATCCAAAAAATCCCAATCTCGAAACAAAAACTCAATGTAATTTTTAATATTATTTATATAATCATATCTGTCTTCACCACTCTTATCCGTGCAATACTTCCTTGGAATCTCATCTAAATCATTTTCATCTGTTACATCAAGCCACCATGAAATGGTATGAAACAATGTCCATTCATAAAATGGTGCCAGTGCTTCTCTTTCATAGTTATCCTGTGTCATATTATATAGTTCTTTTATCGTTTGTACGCACTTCTCAAGTTTTATATCTAAAATATAAGAAGGATAAATACTGTCTAGCACCTCAGCATAACTCACCCCCTCACATGTACATTTTAAAAGTTCAAACATATATCCAACGTTTTTGTTAATTATTTTTTTTGCTTCCCTTGGAACCTCTAAATAAACTGGTAACATTACTATCCCCCTATTTTTCAATAGCAAAATCCTACATAATATAGACATATTATACCATAGAGATTTTCGTAATAAAGTTCTTTCTAAAGATTTAGGTTTTAGATTTTATCGAAACATATTTTTACTGCATAGATGTCATATTGTATTCTTTTGTCTATACCACAATTCCAACACCAGAGCTTCTAAAGGAAAAATCAGATTGACTCACATGTTGCCAAAAGTGATTTTTGAGTTGAATTTTAAACCAATACGTGATATATTAATTATACAAAAAGGGTGTCACCGATAGACGGCTGACCCATTAAATCAATTAACTAAAAATAGCCGCTCAACTTGCTAGGTCGGGGCGGCTATTTTTGTGTCTTATTATTATCCTTACCAAAGGAATACCATGGGACTTCCAATAGTTTCTGCTTGCATCCAAAAGCTTTGGTGTCATTGGCTTTGTAAGATGCTTTCTGCTCACACATTCCCTCACCATAAGGTTGCCATCGGCTTTGGCGATAACAAAATCAGATGTGTATGCCCCTTCTTCCAACCCCTGCAACAATACATTAACTTGGAACGACTTCACCTCTTCTGTTTCCGACAATAGATTTGCATAGGCATATTGAATTGCATCATAAGTTCTATACACTCCCTCACACTTTGCAACTACTCGTTTTGAAACCTTTGCTCCTTTGTAATTCTTTTTCCTCATAAATACCACCTTTCTTTCCAAGGAATATAAGAGTAGGAAAATGCCAAAAACGCAATCCTTGGAAGCCTTGATTTTAGGGCATCCCAAAAACGGATTTTGCCAAAAATGAAATCTCCATATATTCGGGCAACCCTCTTTATCCTCAAAAGGCAAAATCCTTTATCCGTAAGTGCAAAATAATTCGACGGATTGTGTTGCCCTAAAAAATATCCCATAATAATCAATAGAGAATGCAAGCATTTTACTTCATCTTTTCTTGCTAGAAATGATAGATGCGAGCATTTTACTCTATTCAAGTTATGGAGGTGTGCTCATGAAAAGCAAAAGAATACCTGTCGAAGAACAATACCGTCTCATCATGGAATGCCGTCAAAGTGGATTGACAGATCATCAATGGTGTGTGGAACATGATATCAAGCCAGGAACTTTTTACAACTGGGTAAAAAGACTGCGTCAGAAAGGTTGTGTGGATTTGCCGGCGTCAACTGGACGCACCTATCGCGCACCAGAAAGCCAGGAAGTTGTCAGAGTGGAGTTTCATGATACTGACCCGATTCCTTATGAACAGCCATTAAATGTAATTCCGGCAGCTACGGAAAGGAATAACTTTTCTGTAGCAGAGTCAATGAAGCTGTCTATAGGCAGCTTTCATCTAACAATACCAAATGGAACAGATCCTCAGCTTCTGGCTCAAACGCTTCGAATTGTGAAGGAGCTGGAATGTTAGGGGATATCACAGCCGCCGATGAAATCTATATCGTAACAGGCAGAACGGATATGCGGAAATCCATTGACGGGCTGTGTGCTATTGTAGAGGATCAACTCCATATGGATCCAAGGCGAAGTGCCCTGTATCTTTTCTGTGGAAAACGTTGTGACAGGATCAAAGCTTTGCTCTGGGAATCTGACGGATTTGTGCTGCTGTATAAACGTATGGAAGTTCAGGGCAGG
>ERZ507070.77-NODE-77-length-89289-cov-8.81226_pt1 | contig 89289 bp, 107 predicted proteins | sample MGYA00512865_ERZ507070 | MGnify/ENA metagenome assembly ERZ507070
GATTCAGAATCCGAGTCCGAAAGGAAGCTTATGACTTTAGTCATGAGTTGTTCACAAAACTGGTCAGTAGGTTATAAGGGAACAAATCTGGAAAAAGTATATCTTAGCGGAAAGGTATACGGACATCCGAATTTTGAGATGGGAGCATCAATCAATACTTCCTCAATCCAAAAGATTATTGAGGATCGGGATTTTATCGCGGCCGAAACAGGCAGCGGCAGTCAATATCTCATCTTCAAAGATGATGTATCCCCGGAATTCCTGAAGAACAACCCGGATTTTTTCGAACGCATGATGGAACATGTGAATGTGCTCCAAACACAATTTTAGCATCCGTATACTGGATGCAAAAAACCAGGCTTTCGACCTGGTTTTTTTGTTGGGTAATTGGATAGTGTCCCCCTATTCATTTGTATCAACATTTCAATCCTTTTCTTTCCATAAAATATTATGGTTGGATTTCCGTACGAAGTCAATGTTCTTCGCCTTTACTGTGTATCCAGACATTCTCTCATCTGAAGCAACAACGATTCATTTTTCCTAAGTCCTATATTTTTGTTATTGAGCAGGCATCGTAAGTAATACTCCTTATTACTGTGCGAAAGACAGTTAAATGGCGCACTATAAGCATGCTCAGGAGCCAGATACTTCAATATATTCAACAGTTCTTCCTTATCAGGGCTTGACTTACATAAATCATATAGCTTATCATATTCAGAAGAACTTAGTGGGAACTCATAAAAGATGTACGAAAGAGCACCAAATTCATCGTCAAAGTTATCTAATAATATGACACTATGTTTTTTCCATCGTATAAACCCTTTCTGCATATATAGATAATATAATAAGCAGTCAATGCGGTCGCTTACTCCACATTCCGCGAGTTCTTCCATGCTTGTGGGAAGCTTTGAATATACGAAGTATTTTATCGTTGTCCTATATACATAATGAAGAAATATTGCAATGTTATAGACAATAACCAACCAAAGCAGGCATGCGAATATAATGATTGCACTGAAAAATACCCCCAAAAGAACACTACAGACACCATTGCTAAAAAAACCAGCTATTTTGTAGCAGCTGTCCGCATAATACATGGCTAATAGCACAGCAATTGTGTAAATCACCTTTGCTTTTTTAATAATGAAATCATCCATATCCTTGAAGCACTCAAATAGGAATACATATAAAAGGTAATTCATACAATTGAACGTAATCATGGTTCCCAACCGATAGAATAATTCACCAACCGATGTGACATTGATAAATAAGGAAAATATGGATGCCAGTATGATGATGCCCACAACATATCCGCCAAAATTTTCAATCAGTTCAAGAAGCAGGTTCTTTTTTGTCCTTAAAATTTTAAACTGTTTCATCAAAACTCCTTTCAAAATTCCTCTCCATCATTCTTTATCATAAAAAGTATGTTGCGAATCCAGAATCAATAAAAACCTCATCATATGGTTGGAATATGTCACACATACTTTTATTAACAGGACAAGAAAGGAGTTAGGGATGATGAAGATTCATAAAATCCGGATGAGCAGGAACAGATACAGGTATCCTGACTGAAATCCACAAAATAACAATGGATTGGTGGAAAGGATGATGCATTAATAAAATCATGGATGAGCTTGATACAAAAATACAAAAGGAGAGAAAAATTCTAAATGAGACTGGAACAGAAGAAAAAGATTGTATGGGCCGGTCAACGGCGGCAGCATATATCATAGCCTATGAAAATTGTAAGTCTTTGATAAAAAAACATTTCATGAACTGAAAGGAGAATATCATGGAAGACAAAGTGAAGATAGTACAATACGAAGCTGAAGTAAGAATGCTGGATTTTTTCAAGACATTCAAGGAGGGAAACTATCGGTTATATTCATTGGCCGATCCAACCCCTAAGTATGATCCTTGGATAGCTAACATGCTTACACTACAATATCCAATCCAGGCTTTTTATGGGATGAGAGCGAAAGATGGTGCGCTGGAACTGTTTTATCCACAGCCATTCATACATAACCTCATATCACATTTAATGAGCAATGAGGGAATGGATTCCATTCATCTATGTTTGAACAAACTAAGGATTATTGAACTTAAACCATGTGATTCAATAGAAGAGGCGAAGCGCTACGAAACCATCCAGTCAATCTTGCATATTTGGGAGGAAACCAACCGGTTAAGATAAAGGCACACATTGTGCCTTTTTCTTTTGTTTTTTCCAGATTGATTGTGTACCACATTAACATTATAAGTTTTCCAAATTATAATAGATGTGTTAGGGATTCCTATTGTTGGAATCAAAAAGTATGAAAACATAAAATCCAAGATAATATCGCGAATTGAAAAAAGGAGACGAGTAAATGGACTATAAGGACTTTATTAATGAAATCAAATTAAAACTGGAACCTGCATTAGGAGGAGAGCATTCTGTATTATTACATAAGGTTCCACAAAGTAACATGGGGCTTAAAGATGCCATTTGCATCATGGATGGAAATGATCCCACCATCCAGGTAATTTATCTGGACCAACTCTACAATCAATATAAAAATGGCTGCAGTATTGGTGATATTGTAAACCGAATTGTCAAAACCTATCACATACATCATCTATCGATTTCGTTTGATTTTGGTAATCTGAAGAATTATAACAACATAAAAACAAAAATTGCGTATAAATTGATCAATGCTGAATCCAATAAGGAACTGCTGGCTTTCATTCCGCATATGATTGTAATGGATCTTGCAATGGTATTTTATATACACCTGGAAGCAAATGAAAAGATTTTAACATCAGTAATGATCACAAACCAGCACATGCATTTCTGGGATGTATCTTTGAATCAATTAAAGGAAGATGCTTTACGCAATACGCCAAAACTGTATCCGCCTGTCACAAAACATATTAATAAGATATTGTCGGAAGATCATGAATTTAAAACAATGCTGTACAGCAAGGATTCTTTGTTTCCTGTTTTTGGTCTAAGCAATAATCTGGGCATTAACGGAGCATCTTGCATTCTTTATCCAGATATCATGAAAAGATATGCCGATATGATGGAAACGGATATCATCATCGTTCCCGTAAGTCTAAACTTGGTGTTTTTTCTGCCTGCTGGTGAAATATCCTATGACGAAATCCGTTCCATCATGACGAACTCCTATATCCCTAAAGAGACGCGGCTGTCTGATAAGATATATCTTTATTCGAGAAAAAATAAAATCCTTTCAATTGCTCCTGAAAAATAGGAAAATCTACAAGTCAAAGCGAATATCACCAAAGGATAGGGATATAATTACAAGAAAAAGTATCCATCAGATATTTATGAGGTCATGATAGGTTCAATCCCCCTTTCCGCATGGGATTAAAAACGTTGTATTAATTACATATTTAGAATATAATATACTAAACGTATTTTCCAGGAGGGGTGATATGAACAAAACATATATCATGCTAAAAGATATCCCTGTATTAGAGATAGAAGATTACAGATGTAAGATTCTGAATTATGGGTTACTTCCCATATCGTTGCGTTATCCGGATGTAAACTATGATGATGTCATGCACGGCTGGACTGAGAACCGAACCATGAACGTAGGCAGAACCAACGCAAAAAAACTGTTGGCTGGTTTTCGTCTCAGCCAGAGCAATCCATATATGATAGCCAGATTATTTCATTTTGCGTCACTTTCCGATTGCTATTGGATGAAGGAAGCAGATGAGAAAATTTTCTGGAAGGATGTAAGCCTTTTTACGAATTCCCTTGAAAAGGCTGTTTCTGCATCTGCATTATTAGGGATAAGCACATCGTTTTCCACCATTACAGAAAAATTACATACCCCAGAGCTTACAGTCCAGGGAATGTCAGCGAAAGCCTGGATAAGGGAAGATGATGGCCTGTATTTATACAAAATAGGGAAAAAGGAACTTGCTGCCAGTAAGATATTAGCTGCACTGGATATCCCACATGTCATTTACGAAAAAGCAGATGAAAAGAAACTGACCGAATTGGCTGACCCGGCAAGAATTAACAAGATACAAGAAAGCAATGAAGAAATCGTAAAATGTAGGATCATATCATCGGAAGGAACATCCATCCTGCCATGGGAGGATTTCCAGATGTACTGTGCCTATCATGATATGGATGAATTTTCATATGTGAAGGAGCATGATGGTGAAGCTTACTATTCTATGCAGGTTGCAGATTATATTCTTGGAAACGAAGACAGACACGGAGCCAATTTTGGATTCTTCATGGATAACGAGACAGGGACATTATTACACCTGTATCCGTTGATGGATCATGACCATGCTTTCTCGAACGAAAAGGACATTCCTTCACAGTGTTCGGAGGAAAATGAGACATTGAAGGAAGCTGCTATCAAAGCCCTCGCACATGTGAAAATTGATTTTTCAGGACTACTAAAAATGGACAAACCAGAAGAACTTACAGATGAGCAATGGACCGGTGTAGTGGACCGGACTGGGGAACTGTTCCGGGAACAGATATTAGAAAAATGCCATAACATCAATCATACGTTCTGTTTTGACGACAATTGTATCGTAGGGACATTAAGTAACGGAGTTACCTGCATCATACAGCCACAAGAGAGAAGGATAGATTTACAGAAAGATGGGTGGAGTGATGATACCGCAATGGCAGCCGTGTTATTGGATCATGAAGCATATCAGGAATATCAGTCAATCAACATGGCATTAACCGATGGACAGGATTCCCTCTGTATCTCCAGAAGTGACCGTGTTAAAGAAAGATAAACAAAAAACAGGAGCTTTCCTGTTTTTTGTATGCCTAAATTGTCTCATACTGTATTCAACGAATGTAAAAGGGAGAAACCGATATACAGGATAAGAATGGAGAAAAAATATGGGGCATGATATGTTTTACATGGAGCAGGAAGTAAAGGAACAAATTATTAAGCTTGATACCAAATGTAAGGAACACAAAAAAAGAAGAGACCTATTTGCGGATTTCATTGATAGATATGTTTATGACTATATTACAAGCCATGGATTATGGAATGATTATGCTACGGTTGCTACAATCGTACAGTGCTGGCCGGCCTCTATACGTATGCCAAAGACAGAAAAAATGATCATGGATGGTTTCCATGAAGGATTAGAACAGACTAGGCATGTCAGTCCGGCTTTATTCTATCAATTGAATCCTAAGGATAAGAGGATTTTTAAAAAATTGATAGACAAATATCGAATACATGAAAAAATGGTGGAGGAGTCAGTAGAAGAAATGAAGAATTATGTAAATTCGTATATAGAACGTAAAGGCTGGCTATATAATCCAGAGGCATTAAAACAGGTGATTGATTTCCTGCCAACTGGCTACATACGTTTCCTCATCATTTCGTGGTATCAGAATTTAAAAAGAAAGGATAAATAAAAAGGCACTTAAGTGCCTTTTTTATATTCTTAACAAGAATAGGTCAATTCTTCGATTCCAAAAAGACAATCTGACACAATATTGTGAAAATCTGTATCATGCCATCCAGTAACATCGCGTCCTGATTTCAGGAACCAGGATTAAACCCGGGCCGTATTTACAATCATATTTTTTCGTCACATCCTATTCAGGTATTGAAGCAAGATGCCTTTCAATCATGTCCTCATACTCATCACCTTCCAGAATCAATACATTTTTCATCCGGACACCAAATTAGTCCCATATCGATTCCTCCATTCATGTTTGGATGATTATGAGTTTATTTTCTTCCGAAAAAGGATAAACAACTGCACATGAATCGCATAATAAAGTTAGCCTTTATTTCAGCCAGCTTTAAAATCGCAATATAAGTACTTGGGGGTGAGATAGGGGAATAAAAACCATCGGAGGTACAGAATGAATCTATCATCACATCAGTATTACGACTTAATCAGTGATACAATTGAATCAAAGATGAAGAATGGAGAGTTGAAGGAAGCTCTCCAGGCCTTCTTAATTGATCATAAAATCGGCCTTTGCGAATCAACAGCAGGAAAGAATCATCACAATTATCCAGGGGGATTAATAGAACATACCTACAACGTCCTTTCAATGAGTCTGTTAATCAGTGAAAAATACCAGAATGGATATCTGGATTTAGATTTAGTAATAGCAGCATCCATCCTTCATGATGTTGGCAAGATTAAAACGTCCATGAGCAAAAAGACCGAAGATCTGCTTCCGCATCCGTTGATGTCCGTGCTTATGGTTAAGAATTATCTGGACATGTATGACATACCAGAAACTTATAAGAATGAGATATTTAACTGTATCACAACACATTCACTGAATGAAAAGGATGATTTGCCACTTGGCTGCATGCATATGCTTGAAGCATATATTGTCCATCAGGCAGATGGGATAGATGCCTATTTACCAAATGGACTATCAGCATTATCAAAGATAGATCCTGGTGGACATACAAATGATGCAAAATTTCCTAATACTCTCTACAAATCTGATAATCTCTAAGAAAAACATGGATTTTCAAATGTATCAAACGAAAGACACGGCAAGTGTCTTTTTTGTTCAATAAAGAATATCTACAATCAGTGTAAAACAAATTATCCCATATTAATTAAAATAAGAAAAACAGGAGATGATTTTTTATGCTAAAAAAATTAAAAGAGTTATTGTCAGAACAAAAAGAGTTAGAAACTCGATTAGAGAATATCAGAACTGAAATAAAAAATCAATGTGGGGAATTAACAGCAAAAGAAATCGAATCATGTGACTATGAAACACTGAAAAACTTATATCATGCAATCTATTTTCGATTAGATGAGGAGCAAAATCTAATGATTTCAAACATTCTAACCACAAAGAAGGCAGCAATATATCCACAGATGTTAAAGCCGACCTACTTTCCGGAAATAGACCAACTTTGTCTTTCTGACTCGGAAAAAGTAAGACTTGACAAAGCTGCCAGAAACAACATCCGATACTATATATCGGAAGATAACATCGAGCGTTTGGAGCATCCTATGACAATAAAAGATTTGGAGATATTAACAACCATCAATGTAGCAGAAAAGCTATATAATTTTAGGTGTCCAGATTGCAACAGTATCTGTCAAATTGTCACGCAAAAAGAATTAGATAACCATAAACGTGTATGGGAACTTATTCTGCTTAGGAAAAAGCAAGAGCTGACTGAAGAGCAGGAACAAGAACTTGAGACGCTGGAGGAAGATGGGGCTGGATATATTTACCTATCCTGCATGGATGATGATGAATTCGAGGATGAAATAACAGATATGGAACAATTACAAAAGTATGAAAACAATATGGACATATCTTATAGGATTATTAAAGCACCAGATCTGACTTATGAAAAACTATAAAAAACAGGGGATTCCCCTGTTTTTGTGATGGTTTTTACCTAAAGGTAGCAGATGCCTTTCTTTTAATTTCTGGAATGGACATGAAAGGATACACCCCACATTCAATCTGATTCATGAACCGGATCATGAATTGACGGTGTCGATGTTGCGCATCCAGAAACAGATAATGAGCAATCCTTTCAATCCCATGGTTTGTATAAGCGGCCATCCTGTAATACATACTCTTCATATCATGTGGAAGCCCATATACAAAGGAGTTTTCTTTTGAATGGTTACATTGTATGTATGCCATCCAGTTTCTGTCCCTTACCTCACACCAAGACATGATTGAACCTGAAATGTCAATCAATAAGCTGTAATAGGAAATAGGGAACAGATAGAGCAGGTCTCTTAGCAGTTTCAAACAGTAATATTCGATGATGAACCAAAAACTTTTGAAAATCATTGCATAAGATGGTCTGTTTTCCATTTAATCCTCCTTGATGAAATAGCCCACCACATGCTTGGTGAGCTGTTAATGTTACCTCACCAAACCGGTGTGTCCTCAGCATGAAGGACGTGTATCAAATCTCTATGCGTCAAATACAAAAACATTATGTAAAAAAACTCTCTGAAATAATCAAAATAAATTTTCATTTAAGAAAAAAATAAACCATATTATAAATGAAAAAAAAGAAGAAAAGAGGTAGCAGAATGACTAAGAGTGACACAGAAGTATTGGATTTCAAGAATGAAGTAGATAAGAGGAAATCAAAACTGGTAGAGGTAACCTTCACGCCGAAAACAAATTGTCAGCTGAAATTATGTGGACAGAAGTATAATCTCCACACATGTGAAGAGCACACAGCCATGGCTCTAGCTATTGAAATCAATATGAGACTGATTGCGGCCTCATCATTACCGGCTCCGTTTTCCCCAATCACAGACCCAGATGAAATAACGATATGTGGTTATGCAATCAAGGATTGGCTGGATGACTTACATCAAGTTATTGAGGTTAGGAGGTACGAAAAAGAAAAGAAAAAGCTTGAATCAATCGAAGCAGAAATTTATTCCTTGTTATCAGATGAGATGAAAACAGGAATGCGGCTGAATGAATTGAAGGAATTATTATGATATGATGCTCCTGACAAGGAGCATTTATTGTATCAAGTACTTAGAAAATGGGAGGAGAAAGCTAAAAATGAATACATATGTTAAGATACCAGAAAGAATCAGTGCTGGATTCCAAAACAAAAATGATACATATACAGGAAAACTTGCTTATGTTACATATTATGATAATAACGGTGAGTTAAGAAAGGAAAATTCATGGAACCGTTGGAGGGATAAGGAGATTGAACCTCTTACGTTTTTAAATAAGCCAACATCAGGTTTTGTGCTGAACAAAAAGGTAGGTGAGGATGCAGCTAATTTTAATTATAGGAACAGCCATATCAGGGTTTATGATCCACGAGGCTTTGAAATTGAAATTACAGTCGACAACCTGCTCCTTATTTTGGAAAATACAAATTGTTTAAAAGGAAAAGGCCTTGAGGGGAAGTTTGTTTATGCATGGGATAATAGTTCCCTGATGCTCCTCCCAACTAACCTTCCAGAGTTCAATGATATACTGGACTATAACGAATTATTATCGAATCCTGAAAAGATAGAACCAGATACTTTAATTCCTGGGCGAACCTATCAGAAAAAAGATGGTGGAAAATATGTATTTTTGGAGAAAGCAAAGTTCTATCAAAGCGGAAAAAGAAAAGGTACAAAATACTATTTTGCCTTCTTGATGGAATCAGAATATGGAAATTCATTCATCATCACATCAATGACGGATATAAAAAAGAAATTCATTAAGACAATCGACTATGATACAAATGCATACTTTCAAAACATGCTTTACGAGATGCAGATGAACTATGGTTATTGTCCGGCTAAAGATTATACTCCAGACATAAAATGTGATTACCGAGAGTATAGTTATGAGGAATTTGTAAATCTTCTAAAAGAAAATCAGGAACTGATATTCTATGAAAGGTATGCTTGGCGTTATAGTGCATTCAGATTTACATATGAGGATGGAATGCTTGTATGTAATGGACGTGAATATCAAGTAAGGGATTATTGGGAGGATTATTCCCCAGCTGAACAGAGGCTTGTCGATGCAAAAACAAATGATGTCATCATAGAAAACTATAGCGGAAACCTGATGTAAGATCTACCAATTCTGTTTTCCGTTCTAAAGCTCTGTATAGAGCTTTTTTGTTTTACTTCTTATGCCACATTAAAAAGATACATAATAAAAGCATCAAAGATAAATGGAGGTATTAAAATGGATCGATATACAATAGGGGATGAAGTCAGATATGCTGCAACTGGACAGTTTGCAACTATTACAGATGATTCAAATGCTGGAAATGGATACTATGAAATTGAAATGACTGATACAGGGGTCAGTTATTCTGTCCATATTTCAGAGTTGAATTAATCTTATTTAAACCAGAAGAGGAAATTAGTATGAAGAAATGGAACGTAAGAATTAATTATCTTTTTGGATGTGAATTCATTGATGTGGAAATAAAAGCCAATACCGAAAGAAAGGCAAAGGTGCGGGCGCTGGAAAAACTGAAAAAGGAGCGGGGTGATCATTTTATGACAGTCTGTTCCGTAAAAGAAATTTCTTGATGGTAAAACCCGTCCATGATTCATTGCATGAAAAAGAGGAGGATATCCTCTTTTTCTTATGCCCTTTTTTAGAATAATCCATGGCACAGACAACATGGAATCTCTCATATTAAAACAAGAAAGGAATATAAAACAGGTGAATGACATGATCAACATGATGGAATATAAAACAGAGCGGCTAACAGATATCAATCAGCAATTAGAAAAATGCCATAATGAATGCAATGCAATCCTGGCACAAGCTGAAATGAAATTAAAAAATGGCAAGAATTTAACACCGTTGGAATTGGATACGGTTATTCTTGCAATAAATGAAATGTCATCAAAGGGAGAGGCCTTATTAAATGGAATAATGGCTTACCTATAGAAAAGGCAGCTTTAAGCTGCCTTAATTCATGCATATAAGTGTTCCTGTCTTGTAGAAGAAGTAAGGCTTTTAACGGCTTCATTCACCAAGTCATGAAGCTCGGATGGGAAATAGGCTTCCTGTTCCTTAAAGCCGATGATAAATGAAACACCAAAATTCCCAATACAGATCCGGTTCATCTCAAATAAACGTGCGGAACAACTGCGAAGGCTTGGCAATAAAGGATTTTTTGCTGATTCAGGCATTTCATCAAATGAAAGTTTTCGATTGGACAACCTGGCCTTCTGATATTTTTGTTCATAAAATGAATAGTATTTTAAGAATAAAAAAGTTTCTTGTGTAAAGTCTTTTGCGAATGCCGATAACAAATACGTATTAATCATAATCAATTACCTCCTTCGTAATATAGAAAACTCCATATATCAATCGTATTAACAATAATATGGCGAATATAAAAGAACGATAAACCAAGATGATTGTATGCCAACATGGCAAACGCCAATCAATCAAAACCTTCAAGTCTTTATTTCCCTCAGCCAGTCCGTTTCCGTTTATAAAACCGCTTAATTATAAATGAGGACCATCCGGGCTGTATTTCATGATTAAATTTACACAATATGGACTTAATCGATGTGAACATGGGACCCTTTGCACGAAGCCTCCACAGCCACCTAATAAAGGTCAGGAACAGCATCGGAGGGCCAGATACCACCTCTCTAAAAAAGACATAGATAATATACATATAGGTGCCATGAAAATTGCACTTTTTCCCATCAAGGAAGAGCTTTAAAGATATGTAAATGCGACCTATCCCAGAACTCGGATAATGACGGCTTATAAATCGTAACTGATTTATCTTTTTACCAGTGCAAAAATTACCCCATACTAGGTAAATAAAAGCAAAAAGGAGATTTTACATGTTAGAATTATCAAACTACTGGGATGATTTTCAAATAAGGGTAAATGAGACAATTGACTGTTTAAAGAATGGGAGCCATCCAAACCTTGAACGTCTTACGGTACATCTTACGGAGCAATGCAATTTCAGATGTGAATACTGCAACATGCATTTTTCTGGAAAGACGATGGAAAAAGAACTGGCCATGAAGATTGTAGATGAATATGCCGATATGGGAGGGAATATCATCCACTTCACAGGTGGTGAACCAACGGTCGTTCCGTATATTGAGGAAATCTTTGCTTATGCAAAGAAAAAAGGCCTACAGGTGTCATCAAACACAAACGCTTATAAGAGGATAGACTGTACAAACGTTGATAAGCTTAAATCCTCGTTTGATACCCCTTACATGGAGATGTTCAACCATACAATGGGAGTGGAAGCGTTTGAGAAAGTGGTTGAGAACATGAAACACTATTCAAGGGAAATGGAAGGAAAGATGCTGTCGATAACAGCCGTACTCAATCGGAAGACATACAAACATATGCTCGAACTGGCAAGGTTCGTACAGGAAAATTTCAAGGTCTATAACCTGTATTACAGCAATTATAAAGGATCAAATCCTGACTTTGCCTTTACGGATGAGGAGATTGATGACATGTTTGACAACTACATCCCTGCCGTGCTTGATTATTTCAAGGAAACGGGAAATACCTATTCCTATAAACAGCTCAGCCTGTACCGTAGGGATGATTTCCGGAATGTCGCCTGCAGGTTTGAGGATAATAAGCATATCCCATGTTATATCCAGCTATCAGAAATGACCATCGATGTTAATGGGGACTGTTATGACTGCAGCCACTTATACAGAGACGGAGTCAGGCCTTTGGAACGGATTAATGTCAGAGAGAACAGCCTACAGGAATGTTTCGATAAAAGGAAGGGATATTTTAGACACCCGATTGATATGACCTATTTATCTGAAAAATGCCTGAATGGATGCAATAAGAATCTGATTGGGTTCAATAAGGCAGTGCATGAAGGAAAACATATTTAAAATAAATGGATTGTTCTGGTTTGCATGACCAGTCCAATCCTTTGTTTGTATAGGAGGATAACATGGAAAAAATATTACAACTGTTCTCGGGAGGGAAGGATTCGTTTCTTTCCGCATGCAGGCTGCTCGATGAAGGTAATGATGTAAGCCTTATCACATACGATAATGGATGCAGCCTAGGGGCAGAGAATGCCATGCATGGTGCTGAGCGCATTAAAGAAAAGTATGGGGAGGACAAAGCCCGTTTTCTTGGGGTATATGATATATCTGGAATATGGAGAAGTTTCTTCCTTCCGTTCCTCAACTTAAAGCCTTCAGAAATCGTAGAACGTTATGGGGAACTTACCGTATCCCAGTTTAATTGCCTGACATGCAGGTCAAGCATGTATATCCATGCGATTCATACTTGCCGGAAAATGGACATCCATTTCATATCAGATGGGGCCAGATACTGCCAGGGATTTTCGGTTGAAACGCCGCAGATGTTAGAACGGTTCGATCAGTTGGCACAAACATATGGAATTGGCGTCCTGATGCCTGTTGTTGGGCTGACATCTGACTGGGATAGGAAGAACGAACTGCTGATGCGTGGATTCATACCAAAAACATTAGAGCCGCAATGCCTGATCGGTGTCCCTTTGCCAGGAGAAAAACTTGAAAAGGGAACTTCAGAGGCAGCAATAAAATTCTATGAGCAAGAAATAATGGATAAGGCCAATTCATTGATTGGACTATTAGATGGATTGGATGAATTAGGAAGCAGTAACTTGCGGTAAAAAAACACGTTTCTGTCTTGTAGCAGAAGTTGTTTCAAAGAAATAATACACATATTAGATATGGATTATGATGAATGGAGAAACACATCAATGAAGGAATTCCATTAGGAGGATGAGTCAATGAGTAAGAAAATCGAAAATGCAACTGTTTATTTGATCAGGAACAGCAAAGGTGAAATCAATCAGAAGGGCGCATATCTGGATTGTGACATGGCAAAAGAAGCAGCGTACTACCTGAATTGCCAATATGGATATGACGAAGCACCTTGTTACTCTGTTGATAGTATTGAACTGCCATTTGTAGGACGTCACATCTACCTCGTTGATATGTATAGAGGATTTGATTACGATTTCTTTGGGACTCCCGGTATGCATGATGTGACAAATTCCAAGAGCCAGATTGTATATCCTTGCCTGGAATATGCGAAGAAGGATCCCGTATGGATTTCCTGTGAACAGGCTTCTAAGGAGGCGCCAAAGGATTACCATGTATATCCTACAAAAATCTGTTCTGATGATTATGGGAATGACTGGTTTTATGGCGATGTCATGGAAGGCAAATTCTCAACGGAGATTGTTAAAATCAAAGTAAAACGCAGGAAGGCTGCATGAGCGGCATGAAAGGTGCTTATGCACCTTTTTTTAATCAAAAAATATAGTAGAAAACCACTCCTTCTATAACTAGTGGATGAACACATTGTCACTTCTTAAAATTTCGCTCATAATAGTATCAGAAAGGAGACAGTCAATGGAAAAAGCATTCAAATATAGAATTTGTCCAAGTAAGAAACAAAAACAAATTCTCGCAGAGACATTTGGCTGCGTCAGATTTATTCAAAGATATCAACAGCTAAAATGTCATACTGAAATCAGAAAATAAGGAGGTCATCATGAAAATCAGAAAAGGGTTTGTGACAAATTCAAGTTCCAGCAGCTTCATATTGGCGAAAAGGAACAATGACTTTACGGAAGAACAGAAAGAGGCAATCTTTGCCTATGTGAAGGACCATATGCTTGGACGAACCAGGATATCGACAAAGGAACAGCTGGATGAGTATTATAAACGCTATGGATTGTTTAAACAGAATGGGGAAATTGATGAGGGTAAACGCTATTACAACGAATATATGGAGCTGCTGGAGCTGATCCAGAAAGGATATTCCATCTACATAGGAGATGTGCCATTTGATGAATTCGAAATTGCTTACTTATATGGAGGATTGTGGGAGTCCATCAAACAGGTGGACCCGGAAGATTTCATAGGGGTTGATACCAATCTATCCTATTAAAAGGATTCCGTTTCCGTCTATGCCAACAGGCTGATTCATATCAGACATACTAAATATATCAAAATAACGGAGGTAACTTAATGAAAAAAACAGGATTGGCTATGACAATGTTCGTAGCTGTTTTAATGCTATCTGCCTGTGGGAGCAAAGAACCCACGGCTCCTGTCAGTGAGGAATCACAGGAAACAACCATAAGCAGGACAGAAGAGGAAACCGTGTCAGAGACGGAAACGGAACTGGCCACACAGCAATATGATTGGAAAAACACCCAGATACGATTAATCAATTGCGCATCTTACATAGGTGGTTCGAGCAAGAAAGATTACGCATCCATATGCTTTCTTGTTGAGATGCCGGATGCAGAGAATGATGAATGGATGAATGAGGTCCCTTCATTCGTGATTATGGACAGCAGCGGCAACACGATGGATGGGATGGGAAGTTATACAATGTTTGAGGGAACCGGTGCATTATATCGGAAAAATGTAGAAGGAACAATTGAACCAGGCATGCTTACCGTTCAATTGCCAGATGGAAGTGTGGTAACACCAACAGAATATGCGGATGATACGGAAGCTGAAAAATATAAGGTATACCATCTTGATGAAGGAATCTTTTATCTGAATAATCGGATTAACAGCGGAACCGGAAGCGGGAGAGATGAGAAAGGAAGCTATCAGACATTAGATGTCATCATGAAATTTGAAAATGTCGGACCAGATATAAATGGGAAATTCAATGCTCCTCCAATAAAGGACAAGTTGGAGCTATTCATGCCAGACGGAACTCCTATGGTCGAGGCATTGCAGGCTAACAGCTTTAAATCGGAGACCGCAGGAGAAACAAGAATTGAATTCAGGTTTGATGGGGAAAATGACATCGATTTTAGGAAAATGTGGGATGATTACATCACAAAGCCAGGAACCTATATGGAATATACAAAAGTGGATGGGACCAAAATTATGATTCCGTTATTTGAGGGGTGAGCATATGGACAAGAAAGCAATCATAAATAAAAAGACTGTCCTGCTCAATCGTGACGAGATTCATGGAGCAGCAGCATTTCACAAAGACAGGGTAGCCTTTGCTCTATTAAACGGACTCTTTGTCTTTAATGATGATCCGGAAGATGACCGTGATCACCAGCACTGGTTATGTGAAGACTACGGTTTGACCATAACCGATTTTGAGAGTGTAATAAGAGGGTATATGAAGCCAGGAGCAATCACTTTATATATCTCAAGTGATTTTGAGCCGGTAGACACATCCGCGCTGAATATCAGTGGCTTACAGCAACTACTTGATAAATATGTGGATGTATATGATACAGATGAGGTCACTGTTTATAATGGTGTACAGATAGGTAACGTTGGAAGCATATGGGTTCCAAAGGAAAAGATAGTAAAAATCATGTTGTAACGGAGGGACGGATGGAATACTTAACAAACATTAACTGGGATGTCATGAGTGATTATATGTCTACAGGGATTAATAGGGACATGATGCTCATCGGTGGTGTTGTAGGCTTATTTGCCTTATTTTGGTTTTTCATGATTTTTTATGCCATATATCTCACAATCAGTTCCTCCATCAAAGGAAAGGATAGCTTCGATGAGAGTCAGGAATTGATGGAGAGTGCACAGGGGAAGATAAATGATTTCAAACAGAAAAAGTACTGCGATTTGGGAATAAGCGGAGTAACCATATGTCCGAAATGCGGAGCTGCCTTTGAGCCTGATAAAGCGGAATGTAAATACTGTCATTATGTCTCACCTGAAAGAGAAGAGATTCGTAAAATCAATATTGATAATGAGAATTCAGATAAAAGGGAGCTCTATAAGCTCAGCATACAATATAAGAAGGCAAAATTTACATACAACATAAAATCAAACATATTTAAATATCCGCTATACATGATGGGAGCCGTCTTCATTGGGGTTCCGGCCTTCATGATTGTCAAAATGTTGTATCTTTTTTTACTCATGTTTTTTACCTGATTTACTTACTGCCAGTCGATGGCAGTTTTTATTTGTGGATTTTTAGCAACATAATGAAACTGAATAAAGAATAGATTTAAAACAAAATGATGATTGGAGAATAAACGTGAGAATCAAATATCAGGGATATGAGGTGGATGTCAGTATAAAAAAATTTATGGAAGCACCTGTAAAAGTAAAAAAAGATGTGATAAAAGAAATCGTTCTCGATAAAATCGGCAGTACAAGAAAATCATTCATAGACTACTGGTTTGGTTTTGTGGATGTAAATGAAAACCATATAACATCCATAGTTGATGGGGAACAACACGAATCCATACTGAGCTTGACTATCATGACAGGACGTAAACGGGAAGGCCAGTTTTTCTCAAATATCAGTAAGCAATTGTGTGAAGAGTTGATAGAAAGTTGGGGCAGTTCAAAAAAGAAGTGGTATCATCTACGCATTGATTTGGGGGTAGGTGCTTATCAGGATTATGTCTTCAACCAATATCAAAAGAAGATATTGATATGTAAGCTTATGGAGGAAGTCGAAAAAGAATGGTATGAGGAACCATTTACAAACTGAGAGAGAGGTGATAGAATAGTTACTCACACTACTATAAAAGGAGTTTCTCAAAGTATGGATATAAAAGATGCAAAGACAATAAGAATGATTAAGATGGATCCTGACAAATATGTAGATTTGATCGTTTCACCAGAAGGTGAAGTCATAAATGCTGGTTGGGGGCATGTGATTGCGTTAAGGCGTATAATGGGCATTACAGAAGATGAGCTTTGCAATATGGTTGCAATAGAAGATTCCCCTATCATGTGGCTCATTGAAAAAACAGGGTATATGACCATATCAAAGAAATATTCTTTTAGCATGGCAATTACAGATAAGCAGAAAGAAGCTTATGACATATTGGTCCATGAAAAAATCATAAGCGACAATTTAATAGATATATCAAATGAGAGATTAAAAGCAAGCGTTTTTTATCAGAAAAAAAGGGAGGGTTAACCTCCTTTTTCTTAAACACGATTGCTAATTCATGAATAGGATATTTTCCATGGTCCGATATGGAACAGTCATCAAATTAACCGGTGATGAAACTGGCTTACGATATCATTCCATACATTCTTTTAATAAATCAAACATGTCAACCAGCTCATATCTCTTTAAATATATATTCCTATTCCGAACAGATTTATCAGGTTGGCTGCATAAAAAATCCTTACAGATAGAAGGCCTTACAGGATAAATAGCACATTGTTTCGTCCCAGTGTCCAGGAATGGACATATATGGTAATATAGATTATCAAGATTAAGCGGAGTACCACCCAAAGATAAATGAACCTCCTTCTTTTTATAATATCTTATAATTTCCTTCTGGTCCTTTTTTGATACAGGAAGAAGCCTGGAACAGCATTCCCCGCATCCGCTACATTTTCCATTGTTGGTTTTATCGACAATCCCATTTATGGCACCATCATCTAAATCTTCATGATTGATTACAAGCATAATATTTCACCTCATATGACATTATAGCAAATTTAAATCAATACACAAGACTTATCACTAAAAAAAGGGGTATCCCCCCTTTGAACTTAACTAGCTTCCAGTTCCAGTCTTTCCAATTGTTCTAACTCAGCATCTCCAAAATCTTTCTTAAACCTATGCGGGTCATAATAGACCGTTATTTCATTATTTTTTATTGAAATGACACCGATATCCGAAAAATCATCCCCTCTCCATAAAACATTCCCGTTTAACAGATACTGATTCTCATCCGGTTCAATGAAATTAGTCATGATATAATCCAGCCATTCAATATAGTTATAAAATTTTTCACTTCCGTCCCACATCAGATATTTATGATCTTCCGATACAATCCATTGACACCATAAACCTGGCTGATTCCTTGGTTGATGATTATAATCAATAACAGAAGGGTCATTGGTATATTCGGTATTGCCAATAAAGAATTCACCTTCAGAACCTAGCTTTTCATGAAAACACATCTCATACCATTGTGGATATCTCTCCATTATCTTGAAATTATTCCGTTTTATGTGTCTTACACTGGAAAATGTATTAATGTAAGTTGCAAGTTCGAACGAAACTGGTTTATTGAATTCAAACTTGCCATAAAACTTTGTTGTATATCCCATATATTCCTCCTTCTATAGATTTATTATTAGTATGTCTAAAAAAAAATGAATACGTAAATGAAAAAGAGCCTCTCGGCTCTTTATTTTTCTACCATACGTGCAGCAGCTTCCATTGCTAACGGGCTCCTCGTACATTCATCATTTGTGAAACCAAGAATCCAGCACAGATTGCTTCCTCTCATTTTTTCAAGAGCAAAGGCAAGGCCGTTTGAATGCCGATCAAGTTTTGTGTTGTCAATCTGATCAAGGTCTCCGCAAATAACAATCTTAGTCCCTTCACCAGCACGTGTAAGGATCCCAAGCATCTGGTTCGGACTTGTGTTCTGTGCCTCGTCCACAATCAGATACTGCTTTGTGATGGACCGGCCCCTTAAAAAGCTCAAGGCCTGTATGTCGATGACTCCTCGTTCAAATAGTTCCTCCACCTTACCCTGGGTTTCTATTTTGGGGTTAGCATTCTTTACTCCCTGGGAATCAACCAGGAGTTCGATATTGTCAAGACAGCCACGTAGCAATGGATTGACTTTTTCAATCTCATTACCTGGAAGAGCGCCGATATCGGCATCAAAGGAAACATTTGCTCTTGTCATCAAGATATTTCGGTACTCCGGTTTATCTGTATTGTAGACCTGCTCAAGACCGCAAGCAAGAGAAAGAAATGTCTTTGCTGTTCCGGCTGGTCCCTTAAGGATGACTAATGGGGCTGTTGATGCTGGTTCAAGCAGGGCTTCCATTGCGCATTTCTGTCCAAGATTCTTACTGATTACATCAAATGGCGTTTCTTTTTCATGTTTTAGCTTTACGATTTTTCCATCTGTAAATCTGCCGACCCCAGTATGGGAGAAGTTTGCCTCATCAATCAAGAGAACAAATTCATTCTCATGAAGTTCGATATCTTGATTTTCATAAGGGATATATCCATTTTTATATAAACAGGTAATGATATCAGAAGTCACATAAATCTGGTTACGTCCATTGTATGTAAGGACTTCCTCATCAACCTTTTCGTTTTCATAATCCTCAACCTTTACCTTTACCATTTCGGCCTTAATCCGAACAAGGAGATCTTTGCTTACCAAGATGACATGGTCATTTGTTGAAGAGAGGCCCTTGGCAACCCGGATGATATTATTATCGGGTTTACTCATGTCCCAGTTTTTAGGCATTGCTTCACAAATATGATTGATTTCTATCCGGAATGAACCCTTTCCTTCCCCTAGTTCGACTCCCTCAAGCAGATCACCATGGAGCCTTAATTCCTCAATGAGTCTTGATGCTTTTCTTGCAGAATATCCCACTTCGCCTTGTGCCTTTTTTAGGTTGTCCAATTCTTCAATCGTAACATCCGCAAGCACAACATCATTATCCTGGAACTTGAATAAGGATTCTGGATCCTGAATCAACACATTTGTATCCAAAACATATGTTTTTTTATAATTAGCCATATAATTGTCTCCTTTTTTGTATGTTTTACATTTTTAGTATGTTAGTATTTGAGTTTTATAAAAGAAAATTTTATTCTGAAGGGATTACAGGAAACAGGAGGAGAGAAGAAGTTAGTCTAAATGGTTAAAAATCAAATAATTCAGATAATTACATTAACATTCGGCTTTTTTGTTTTTATAATATAAACAGATACAATTTAAAAGCATATATGACTCCGATTCTCAGAAAGGAAGAAAGATAACATGGAAAAGAAGATATTCTTTGAAGTGAGTGGAAAATTAGCTCTTTTTACAGACCCAATCACAAGGATCGGTGGCGAAAAGATGAGCTATCAGATTCCGACTTATAGCGCATTGAAGGGAATATGTGAAGCTGTCTATTGGAAACCGACTATCGAGTGGGTCATTGACCGTGTAAGGGTGATGAACAAGATCGAAACCTATTCTTACGCAACAAATAATATATTCTATTACAAACCGAATCACAATCCTACCATTACAACTTATTTAAAGAAACCCAGATATCAGATTGAAGCACATATTGAATGGAATATGGCAAGACCGGATATGAAAGAAGACCGGATTGAAGCCAAACATTATGAAATGGCAGTAACCGCAGTCAAACGAGGCGGAAGGAAAAAAGTCTTTTTAGGAACCAGCGAATGTATCGCGGATGTAGTACCGTGCGTTTTTGGGGCAGATGAGGGCTACTATGATCAGTACGATGAAGTCCCTTTCTCCTGTATGGTACATAGCCTGATATACAATAAAAGCGGGGCTGCCTCCGATGTCCTTTTATGGAGTCCGACCATGAAGTCAGGTGTGATTGATTTTATCCGGCCAAACGAATGCAAACTGAGGAAACATCTTATTCTTGAGCAGGAAAACGTGTTTGCAAAGTGATACCGCACAATTCAAGGAAATGAGGAAATGCATATGGATGTAATGACTGCACTATGCAAGACATATGTCAATTTATCGAAACAAGAAATTGATTATAAAAACAGTAATCAGAAAGATATCCTGCTGCCTATTTCCCATGGATATCAGACCGTAGAAATTGAAGTGACGATAGATGCAGCAGGCAATTTCAAGGATGCTTTCATAATCAGCAAAGAAGATAAATACACAATCATACCATGTACCATTGATTCTGCAGCCAGATCCGGGACCAACATCGCACCGAATCCTCTTACAGACAGGTTGTCATATCTTGCAGGAGATTACTGTGAATATTATGGGATTGTAGGAATCGAACGGGATAAATTGCAGAAATACCATACCAGATATATGAGCCAGCTTCATGATTGGAATACATCGGAATTTAAATATCATAAAATATGCAGCATTGAAGCATATCTATTAAAAGGTTCCCTATGCAGAGATTTATTGGAACATGGTATTTTAAAGAAGGATAAGCTGGGGAACATAACGAATTTCCAATCAGGATATGTTCGATTCTCGGTCATCGGAGATGATGATGAAGCCCGGGTATATAGGAATACGGAATGTTATAAGTCATGGATTCAGTATTATGACAGCATACAGATGCAGGAAGGTAAACGGTTGAGTTATATAAGTGGTGAATACGATTACCCAGCCGGCAAATCCCCACGAAGGATCCGTAATCCTGCGGATAATGCAAAGATAATATCATCAAATGATAAAAGAGGTTTTACCTATCTTGGGGTATTTAGATCGGCAAATGATGCAGCAAGTATTGGATACAGAGATATGCAATATATGCATAATGCCCTGAGGCACCTGATTACGAAGCAAGGTTTTTCCATAGGCTTGACAACCATTGTTGCCTGGGAAACAAGCGGAAGAGATATTCCGATGCCATTTGATGCGCTATCAAAGGATATAGCTCCTGAATCAACAGAAACAGAGGCGGAATATGGAAGAAATTTAGAATCTTTAAAAAATAAATGGTTAATGGGCTTTCCAAATGACTCCGAAATCATGATTATAAGCCTATGTTCCTTTGCACTACAAGGACGGATATCCATATCATTCTACGAATCCGTTTCCGCTTCTGAATATATGAACCGTCTGATTCAGTGGGAGGAAGACTGTTCCTGGTATAAAGTAAAAATGGGCTCAAGGAATCAAGTATTCAGTCCAACCGTTTATGAAATCCTGAAAGCAGCATACGGATCTGATAAAATCAAAAAAGAAAGTCAGGTTGTATCCAATGCAGTGAACCGTCTTCTTCCGTGTGTTGTACAGAATAAGAAATTTCCATACGATATCATGTATTGCGTGATGGATAATTACTTAAAATCATGCCATGAGTCAAAACCAGATATGAACATATTGGCAATCACATGTGCTGTTATAAGAAAATACAGAAAAGATCACAAAGGAGAAGTGGTGAGCATGTCACTGGAACGCAACAAAGCAGATAGAAGTTACTTATATGGACGGCTTCTGGCAGTGGCTCAGAAAGCGGAGGAAGTATCATTATGGAAAAGCGGCAAGAAACATAGCACGACGGCCGAGAACTATCAATATGCCTTCAGCTTAAACCCAAGTAAGGTGTGGAAAAGCATTTACCAGAAACTAAATCCGTATCTGACAAACTTAAAGCTGAATGGAATAATAAAATATCACAAGGAATTTGAAGATATCTATACCATGATGACCCCAGAGATGGTAGAGGATAAATCTCCATTAAATGAGTTATTCCTTATAGGTTATTATTGCGAGTTAAATGAGTTATCAAACCGGAACAATGATAAATACCAAGACGAGAATGAAGGAGAAGACGAGAATGAGTAAATTAGAGAACAAACATGATTTTGCCGTCGTTATCAAGGTAAACAAGGCCAATCCAAATGGAGACCCACTAACAGGCAATATGCCGCGTATTGACTATGATGGAAAAGGACTCATTACAGATGTGTGTTTGAAACGTAAGATAAGGAATTCCTTACTGGAACTGGGTAATCCTATTTTTGTACAATCTGATACAAACAAAACCGATGCTTACAACAGCCTGTATGAACGTTTGAAAGGGGAGATTCCTCCTGAAATCAGGGCAGACCAGGAGCGGCTGGTTAAGACAGCCTGTGAGAAATGGATTGATGTACGCGCATTTGGAAGCCTGTTCGCTTTCAAGGGTGGTACAGATTCCCCTGTTTCAATCGGGATACAAGGACCGGTATCAATCCAGCACGCAGAAAGCCTTAATACCATAAACATCCTATCATTACAGATTACAAAAAGTGTCAATGGGGAATCTTCTGAAAAAGTAAGGGCGAGTGACACCATGGGCATGAAGCATATTGTTGACCACGCTGTCTATGTGGCCTATGGTTCAATCAACCCAATCATTGCTGAAAAGACCGGTTTTCAGGAAGAGGATGTTGAGACAATAAAAAAAGCCATTTTATATATGTTCATGTCAGATGCTTCATCCGCAAGGCCTTCAGGCAGCATCGAGGTCCGAAAACTTATCTGGTGGAAGCACAACAATAAGATCGGAGTCCAGTCATCCGCATCTGTCCATCGTTCCCTGCACATTGATGCTGAGACAGGAGAGGTATTCGTGGATGAGTTGGACCATATATCATGCGAAATCATCGATGGTAAGTCATGATTCGATGATTCTAGACCTGACATATAATATTTCTGCAATGACATTTTAAAAGAGGAGCTTAGGCTCCTTTTTTATTAAATGGTTGGATTAAAATACTGATAATTAATCTATTCACTTACTTCATCATCAACCGTATTCATTATACGGTATCATTAAAAAACTGAGTTGTATAAAAAATATAGTGAGGATGAATTTATGATTTTATTTGACAACAGAATTTTGGGGCAAAGTCATGAGTGATTCACAGATGTAAGACAAGCGTCTAGCCAGAATTTAAGGATATTCCCCGTTTTGATTCCAAACCCGACATATTAATGAAAGAAATTAATAAGGAGGTCATCATGAATCAGATTGATAACTATGGGGCAGACAGCATTGTCATACTGGAAGGACTGGAGGCAGTCAGGAAGCGTCCAGGTATGTATATCGGAAATATTTCAACAAGGGGACTGAATCATCTAATCTATGAAATCGTGGATAATTCCGTTGATGAACATCTGGCTGGTTTCTGTGACAGCATATGGGTGACACTGGAAGCAGATGGTTCCTGTACGGTAAAGGACAATGGCAGGGGTATCCCAGTTGAATTACATAAAAAAGGAGTATCAGCGGAACGTATTGTCCTTTCAACACTACACGCTGGGGGTAAGTTTGACCACAGTTCCTATAAAACGGCGGGTGGCTTACATGGGGTAGGTTCCTCTGTGGTAAATGCATTATCAGAACGGATGACCGTAAAGGTTTTCCGCGATGGAAAGATACATTTCGATGAATATAAAAGAGGAAAGCCTGCTATTGCCCTTGAAAATGGTTTGTTGCCCATTACAGGCCAAACAACAGAGACGGGAACGGAAATCAACTTTTATCCAGATAAGGATATTTTTGATTCAATTATATTTAAGGCTGAATGGCTCAAGAACAGACTTCATGAAACTGCTTATCTGAATCGGGAACTGACAATTTATTTCGAAGATAAGAGGGCAGGCTCAAAAGAAAGCCATGTTTATCATGAGCCTGAAGGAATCATCTCGTACGTGAAGGAGCTGAATAAAGGAAAACAGACCTTATTCCAGCCTATTTATATATCAGGGAAAGCAGAAGATACGGAGGTCGAGTGCTGCATCCAATATGTAAACGAATTCGAAGAAAACATACATGGTTTCTGCAACAATATTTACACACAGGAGGGCGGGACACATATTACCGGTTTTAAATCAAGATATGCGGCACTGATCAATACATATGCAAGGAATCTTGGTATTTTAAAAGAAAAAGATTCCAATTATACAGGGGCGGACACACGAAATGGCATGACTGCAGTAATTGCCATTAAATATCCCGATCCAATCTTTGAAGGACAGACAAAAACAAAACTTGCATCTGTTTCTGCTTCTAAGGCTGTTTCCAAAGTAATAGGAGATGAACTTACAAGATATTTAGACCGTAATGTAGATGTCATAAAAAGCATCATTGAAGCATCTGAAAAATCGGCAAAAATAAGAAAAAATGAGGAGAAAACAAAATCAAACCTGTTATCAAAACAATCCTTTTCCTTTGCAGGAAATGGAAAACTTAAGAACTGCATCTCGAAGAATGCCTCAGAGTGCGAAATATTCATCGTAGAAGGTGATTCTGCAGGTGGGAATGCCGGTACGGGAAGGGACAGGAAATTCCAGGCCATATTACCCATCCGTGGAAAAATACTGAATGTGGAAAAAGCTTCCATGGATAAGGTCCTAGGAAATGCAGAAATCAAGGCCATGATCAACGCTTTTGGATGTGGATTTTCGGAAGGATATGGAAACGATTTCGACATATCAAAACTAAAATACAATAAGATCATATTAACAACAGATGCAGATGTGGATGGAAGCCACATTGATACATTGTTGCTTACATTTCTATACCGCTTCATGCCGGATTTAATCCATGAAGGACATGTCTATATCGCACAGCCGCCCTTATATAAGGCAGAGACAAAAAAAGAAACAATTTATCTACAGACAGATGACGACCTGGAACGATACAAGAAACGGCATAAAGAGGGAACTTACAAACTGCAGCGGTACAAAGGGTTGGGGGAAATGAGTCCGGAACAGCTGTGGGAGACCACGATGAATCCTAAAACTCGATTATTAAAACAGGTCACGATTGAAGATGCGAAAGAGGTCTCTGACCTTGTTTCCTTGCTGATGGGTAGCCAGGTAGAACCACGACGAGAATTCATCCATGCCAATGCCAATTATGCTGACCTTGATGTTTAAGTAACATCTATGAACCAGATACAGAAACAGGATCCAACGAAACAATTCATTGAAAAAGAGGCCATGCCTCTTTTTTCTTTTACTATTTTCCAACATATTAACTCTGTAATAAATGAAAATGGAGAAAGATTCATATAAATGAGGGAAAATAGATGAACAAGACTTTTTTAGTAAAGATTGGAGAGGAGATACACTGTGGGAAGTGTGGGGACTTACTGTATCTGGATGCAAATGAACTGGCACACCATGAAAAGATGGATCATGTTTATTTTGTTAACAGACAAGCCTATGAGCTGGAAGACATAAAAGCATATTCCTTATCAACACAAGGCGGACATCTTGACCTGGAAATCTTACAGGCAGATGGTGATTTGTCTGATTTTAAAGGAATCATATGGAACAAGATTTATACATGCTCCTTCTATATAGGCAGCAAGGATTATACGGAAACGGGAACAGGAACATTAAAAGAATGGATGGAATATCTGGAGTGTGACATGCTTCTGGATGTCGGTGCACACACGGATTTGAATATAAGTGATGAACCGGATTTTATCACGGTAAACAGGATATTCCAAGGAGTGGCTTATATCAATTCCATTGCGGATTTTATTAAGATGTATCTGGACAAGGGATTCAAGAACAATCTCTTTGATGTAAGTGATATCCGAAGGTTAAAAGCCATAAAACCAGATTACAACCTGAGTTTTAAAAATAGAAACCTGAAGCGCTTATCATTCTGCCAGTTAAAGGAAGAAGAGATAGGTAACCAGGTACTAATGGCCGCATGCTGCATGAGCGGAGTGATTAAGGAAGAAAAGTTTGTTGTAGAATCGAAAGCGAACATCTACATATCAAAGGATTATGTATACAATCCAACAAAATTTGATGTGTTGGAATTCATACGTGGTGCTGATTATGGGGCCAATATTACTTACGGAAGGTTCCGGTATGACAAATTCCATAAAACATATCCCGAATTGAAATTAAAGGAATATATTGAATCCGGAGGGACGAGATATCTTAATTTCCTTTTGGCTTCCAATAATGATCGTCTGTTGGAGCTTATCGGGAAATCAGAGTTAGGATACCTGTCAAATACATTGGATAGGCTAACATGTATCAACCGTGAGGGAAAGAATGTAAAAGAAGTATTCGGAATACCTATAAAGGCATTGAAGAACCTTAATTCAAAGGAAATATCTGAGAATCTTACAGATGTTGATATAGAAATAATAAAAGAGGCATATCACTTCCAACCTGCGATATTAGATGAGCCAATGACTACAACAGTACTGTCATTCATAAAAGCTAATTTAGGAAACACTAGTAAACCGGTACTGACTGGTAATCCGATAAGAATAGAATTAAAACCGAAGATGTTTCTTGAATATGCACGTTATTGCAAAAACCTTACAGAACAGGAGTATAAGTCATTTATTGACTATACCAATATGTGCATAATGACAAGATTATGGCCTTATAAAAGATTTCCTGATCAAAAGGATATCGAGGTCGCACATGATGTCATAATGAATTACATGAATGAGAGAAGACAGGCCGTGAAAACCGTAAGATCAACCGAATGGAATGAGGCATTCGAAAAAGCTTTATTAAATGAGGATTATACAAATTTAATAGTCCTGCCAGACACATTCTTCTTTGAACTTTCGAATTATATTTTACTTATGCCTAGAACGGCCGAGGATCTTGTAGAAGAAAGTTATCAGATGAGGAATTGTGTACGCTCTTATGTCAGCAGCGTTGCAATGGGGCGGACCTATATTCTTTTTTTAAGGAAAAAAACTTCAAAATCGAAATCGTTCATTACGATTGAAGTGACCGAAAACTATCGAGTCGCACAGGTAAAAGGGAAAGGAAATGCACATCCACCATATGATGTGATTGAATGGGTAAGGAAATGGGCAAATGCAAAAAACCTTACCTATCAGGACTGTTACGACTTACAGGACCGGTATGGAATGCATAGGAGATATGGGATGGCAATTTAAACAAATAGAACTTAGTTGGAAGAAGGCATGTGCCTTCTTTTTATATTTCTTTTTTCCCCCACATATTATATGAAATATGAAAAGCAGGAGGTAAATATGATTTCAATTGGAGAGGAACGTTATTGGAAACAGGATACCAATAATGAACATTTCGTTGTAGCTTCTTTTGAAAACGGAGTTTACAGGATTGAGTATTTGACAAATGGAAGGATCCATGAGAAGACAAAAAAAGAATTGGAAGATAATACGGTACTATCCAATCATGATTCATTCGAATATATGGATTGTGATGAGATAGCGCGATTTGAGACAGGAAGACGATGGTTATATAACAACCGTTGCAGAACATGCGAATGGCGTCTCAAGTCTTGCAGTTTCTTATAAAAACGAGAAGGAGAACGAAAATATGAATGCTTTCTATTATGAGATTATGGGAACACATTCTTTCAAATATACCTGAGAATACTACCTTCAGTGCACCTGTCATTTTCAATGAGAGAAGCGGCTCATACTATCGGTTGATTGGGATTGGCTTTGATCGATTCTTTAATGCGGCCTTTTGGTGTAAAAAAATCCATTAAGGATACCGGAAAGATATTTATTCTTTACAATAGTTTCTGTTTTTGATATATTAAGAAGCATATTGTAAATATAGTTTTTCGGAAAGTGTGTGACGAAAATGAACTTTGGAGATTTAAATGATCTAGAAGAAAAAGAAATAGAATTATTGATTAAAGAGCTGTCTATTATACAGTCAAAATTAAAGGGTCACATTATCCCAGAAAAATATCCATGCCAGATATCAAACTTAATGGCATCCATAGTTTTGTCGTTAAGAGGCCATCTTGACCTTACACGTGATAATATGATTAAAATAAGTTCCTACTGTCTGGTTTCAAAAGATTGGATTAAAGAACTTATTCCTATGCTACAAGGGAAAAACTGTCTCGAAATCATGAGTGGTTCAGGAATGCTTGCGAGAGGCTTCCAGGAAGAAGGGATTCATGTAATCGCAACGGATTCAAAGGAATGGGGGATTGATGATTGTTGGTGCGAAGTAGAAGCTCTTAATGCGAATGATGCCGTCAGTAAATACGGAAAAAATATGGACTATATCATATGTTCGTGGCCTCCATATAACTCATCCGTAGCAACTGAAACGTTGCTTTCCATGAGAAACTTAAACCCAAACTGTAGGATGATATATATTGGTGAGATGGGCGGTTGTTGCGGGACAGAAGATTTTTCTGATATATGTGTGACTGAAACAAATAATTATATTACGAATGCAAATCAGAAATTCAAGCATTGGGGAGGTATCCACGACCGGATCTTCCTGTTACGTTAAAAAAACACATAATAATGGTAAATAAGTTGAATGGAGGTAATAAGATGACCCGATATATACATATGATGACTGCCAAAAAAGGGCAGGGGGAAAAGATAGAGCAATGGTGTCAGGAAAGAGGCTTGCCATTCCTGATGAAATCTACTGCCAAATGCACCTATACTATTATTTACTATTTTAGTGTAAGGACGGATACGGCAGGTTATGAAATGCTTAAGGCAGAATTTCCAGAGGTCCAATTGACTGATAATGCGAGACTTGGAAATATCCTTGATTGTAATGATGATACTTTACATGAATTTGAAGGAATCCTGACATCCTATCGGCATTCATTAAGTGAGTTATCAAAAGCGGATGAATGGTTTAAGGATTTTATCATGAAACTGGACAGTGCAGAAAAGCTGGAAGCAATTAAGGAATATTCGCATTATCTAAGCAAACACGGAGAACGGTTATTGGAAGAACGAATCCTTTTTTTAAGGAATGAGCCGGATGAATACGAAAAGTATCTTGCAGCATGCATTAAGGAACAGGATGAGTCATTATCTCCTGGTTTAGGTGATTCCGTTTATATATACAATGGTGATTTGAAAAAAGTGGTAAAATGTCACATTGACAGAATAACACTTACAAAAAATGAAACAGAATACCATGCTGGTTATGAAAATGATATAGATAGGTATGTCATATTTACAGGAGACGAGATTGGAAAAGAGGTTGCGCTGACAGAGTCGGAGGCCGCAATGATGTTTAAAGGAAAGGAAGGCGCATAACGTTGAAAAAAGAAAGAATGTATTGTGGATTATGCCATAAAGAATTTGAAACCTACACAAGGATAGTTCAAGTATACCATGATTATGAATTATGTGATGAAGAAAGAACGTATCCGATGAATGCCCATCTGCTTACAAACTATATATGTGATGAATGTTATAAAAACCTTCCAAATGTCGTACACGGATTGATTTTGGAAGCTGGACAAACCTATATAGAAAAATTATCCGAACGGCAGGATGCTGCCAAAATGCGATATATGAAAGAATTAAAAGACATTGCGGATAAAAATGCTAAAGTCATGGAAATGTGGAATACGATAAAAACGTGTTCGTTATCCGAATTACCAGCTGACATGATACAAGATTTAAGTTCACTTGGAGGAACATATCCGTTTTCAAAGGCAGGCTCCTATATTGAAAAAGCAATCCAGATGGAAAAAGAAAAAATTACAACTATAAAAAACACAACTCCTTTTGAATACCTTGGCCATGTGTTCATTCCCATAAAACAGTTGAGTAATGAAGAACTGAATCTGAAAAACATATCGTTCCATATATATAGTGATACGGAACTCGGAATGTCAGATTATGAATGGGGGACATTGCCCTGGGACTATAAGGCTTTTTATGAAGCAAGCCATGAATCCAATATGGATATCTTCCAATGCAGGGAAAACGGAAAGTTATACCTTCCTGGTGAACATGAATTGTTCGGATATAGATAAAAGGTGCATAAGCGTCTTTTTAATTTATAAAAAACCAACATATTAAAAATAACAAAACGGCAAATAGAGAAAGGAAAGAATAAATGAAAAAAAGTTTAATTGTATATGGTTTACTATTGGTCATGTTATTGTTATCTGGCTGTACACAGGGAATCACAAAATCCTTTGGAGGGAATATGACACTTCATCTGGAGCCCAATTCAAAGCTGGAAGAAATCACATGGAAGGACGATAGTTTATGGTATCTGACACGCCCAATGACAGAAGATGATATCCCGGAAACCCATATCTTCCAACAGAAATCAGAATTGGGTGTATTCGAAGGTACTGTTACAATCATTGAGACATCTGCTGAGCCAGAGGTATATGAAGAATATATGGAATGGAAAAAGAAAGAACCCATGAACTATGACGAATATCTTTTATATAAAAAATATGGCTATACAATCAATGACATATTAAATGGCCGGGTTGACTATTCCGTTTTATATGGGACGGAAGATGAATAGACTTATGCGGAAGGGGAAGGACTGACATGGAATATTGTTTCTCAAAAGAAAGAATCAAATGCATTTATCTAACGAGGGATAATTATGAGGAATTATTGCAAGAAGATTATCCTGATTATAAAAATGATTATATAAAACTGGAAATCACAGACGAAGGAATCATAGTAAACCCATACGACATGGTCCATGTATCAAAGACATATCGGTTTGGATGGTGGGTTGAAGAAGATGTTGATAAGGGATATCTTTCATATGGAAAATTTCCAGAGTGGCATCATTATACCGATGATGAGTTTAATCGCAAATTTACAAAAGGAATGGCTTGCAACGAGACATGGATTTTATGTGCTGAACGATGTCCGGGCATAAGTGATTGTAAGTATTATGATGATTCGCTTCATGAACATTATGATGCATTCTGGGTAACCATGTTGGAAAACAACTGGGGGCTGACCTGTTCAACCAAGATGTGCTATCGACCGGAACGTGGTTTATGGTATAAAGACGGATCAGATATGTGTATGGTTGGAAAAGTTATTGCCTGGATGCCGCTCGTAAAACCAAAGGCATATCAATTGTAGAAGAAAGAGGATGGATATTATGGCATATTCAATGGAAGAACTACTAAAATCACAGGAAATACATGATTTCATCGAATCACGGGCTTATGAAATCAATAAGATTTATCGTGAAATATTTAATGAAACATTTAAAAGGAATGGAGAACTTTTTTATGGGACAATTGACTATATAATGGAAATATCGGAAGAAAGAGTTTCGTTCCAGGCATATTCCAGCTGTTGTGGATGTATGGATTATGAGACATTCAGCATCCCAACTGAATACTTCGTTACAGAGGAATATGAGAATGCTATCCGAAAAGATATAGAACTGGCTTACCAGGAAGAACAGGAAAAAGAAAAAGAACTTCAACGTCAGAAGGAGTTAAAGGAAGCAGAAGCTAAAAAAAAGGCAGAAGAGTTGGATTATTTACAGTATCTCAACCTGAAGGCGCGGTTTGAAAAAAATCAAGAAGAGGAAGGACCGCAGCATGAGCAATGAAGCAATGGAATTAAAGGAAATCATGGAATACGATCCGAGATTTGACACAATAGCCATAGGGGACCTTGTATGCATAGGTCATTGTCCTGAAATAAGCTATTTTACATGGCTATTTGAGTACAAAGATATTTATATCCTGGTGACAGATCAAGGAAATGGGAATTATGCTTTTGACAGGGAGATTGATGATATCTCTGAGCTGGTTATTGACTATAACATAACCGGATACGGAAAACGTCATTATCCTGATGACTATGAGCTGCTTTAGCAGCTTTTTCTGTTTCTGTTTCTGAATTTATGCACATTAAAATAATTCCATATTGAAAGAAGCATGAGAGAAGAGGAGGGTTATGAAAATTGGGACTTATAAGGATAAATAAGACCTTCCATTTTCCCATATTTGTGGCATAATAATAGCTAAGCGGTTTTAATGGAAGAAATAACCTACGGCTTGTAGACCAAACAGCGTTCTAATGAGGGCCTTGCCTTACATGTACATGGGTTAAGAATATTCGTATTTCTCTCCTCGTAAGCATGTAAAAGAAACGCAGCTAGAAAGGAAACTAAATGGAAAACTATATAAAATTAAAAAATAAACATATATTTTCAGTATCATTCGCTTATCTCGATACAGATGGATACCTGGCGGATGAGTTGTTCATAAAACATAAGGTGCACGTAAAATATGGAAAGGAATTTGCAGGAAAAGGCAGTGATTATCGTGTGATTTTTTGCAAGGTTAAAAAATCAGATGAACAGAATTTCTTAAAGGCCCTTCACGAACTGAAAAATAAAATGCTTCTTATGGGACATACGGACTATGAACAGGCATATGGTTCCCTCTTTGGTGATAAACTGAAAGCCTGGAAAGAAAAATAAAGGATGAAATCTCTGTATATGAAATTAAGAAACCACGCCAAGTGGTTTTTTTTGTTTTCTGCAATTTCAATCATAATATAAATAGTCTAAATAAAGAGGTGACTAAATTTATGGATAAAACAGATGAAAGAATCATACAAGTGGATTTTGGGGATGAGTTTAAAAAATCATATATAGATTACTCAATGTCCGTCATAGTAGCAAGAGCAATTCCTGATGCGCGGGATGGGTTAAAGCCCGTGCAGAGACGGGTTCTTTATGATATGTCAGAGTTAGGAATCAATTATGATAAAGCAACGAAAAAATCAGCCCGTATTGTTGGTGACACCATGGGTAAGTACCATCCTCATGGTGATAGTTCGATTTATGAAACACTTGTTGTCATGAGCCAGGACTTCAAAAGGAGAAATCCTCTGGTAAATGGGTATGGAAACTTTGGCTCCATTGAAGGGGATGGAGCAGCAGCCCAAAGATATACGGAAGCAAAACTGGAGAAATTCACGCAGGATATACTCCTTACCGATTTGGACAAAACCATTACTTATGTACAGAATTATGATGGAACGGAAACAGAACCGGAGGTATTACCAGCCAGATTACCGATGCTGCTCATCAACGGTTCGGAAGGTATCGCAGTAGGAATGGTGACGAGCACACCACAGCATAATGTCACAGATGTCTGTAACTTATGCCTGGCCTACTTGAAGAAACCGGATATGACTACCAAAGAGATGCTTCAAATCTTAAACGGTCCTGATTTCCCAACAGGTGGGATTGTGGCAAATAAGGATGAACTCGAATCCATATATGAAACAGGAAATGGAAAGCTGAAAATCAGGGGGAAGGTCAGTTTTGAATCCGGAAGAGGACGTGGTGACAAAGATAAACTTGTCATAACGGAAATCCCATATACCATGGTTGGCAATGGGATTGAGAAATTCCTGATGGATGTATCTAACCTTGTAGATGATAAGACATTGCCTGAAATAACCGATATATCAAACCAGTCAAGTAAGGAAGGTATTCGGATTGTCCTTGAACTGAAATCAGGTTCGGATGTTGAGCGGGTGAAGAATATCTTATACCGCAAGACCAAATTAGAGGATACCTTTGGTGTGAATATGCTTGTCATTAAGGATAAACGACCAGAGGTGTTCAATCTGAAAAAGATAATGGCAACCTGGATTCACTTCCAGAATGAGATCCTGACAAAGAAATATTCCTTTTTACTAAAAAAGGAAGAAGAAAGATACGAAATTGAAAGTGGGTTGATTCAGGCCAGCAACCAGATTGATCTTATCATTGAAATCATACGTGGGGCGAACTCACGGCAGGCTGTAAAAGATTGTCTTGTGAATGGTGACATTTCCCATATTACATTAAAGAAAAAGGCTTCACAGATGCAGGCAAAGAAACTTTCGTTTACAGATAGACAGGCGGAAGCCATTTTAAAGATGCAGCTTCAGAAATTGATTGGACTTGAAGTGGACCAGCTGGAAAAAGAAGCTGAAATGACTTTGAAAAAGATAGGAGAATATAAAGGGATCCTATCTAATGAGACAAAACTAACAAGTATAATCCGTAAAGACATACAATCCTATTTAAAGGAATATGGGAGCCAACGGAGAACGCTTCTTATGAATTGTTCAGAACCTGTATTCGAAGAAAAGGAAACAGAAACAGAATACTATTTTGTCATGGACCGTTTTAAATACTGCAAATTAATCGATCCGGTGATATTTGAAAAAAGTAAGGAGGCTTATGAAAAGGAATACCCATACATACAGAAGACAACTTCACTTAGTAAGGTGTTGCTGTTCACAGATTCCGGTATCTTGCATTATGTCAAATGTAAGGATGTTCCTGTAAGGAAATTTAAAGAAAAAGGAGAACCGGTCGAAAATATATCCAATATGGGGCAACCAGATATGGTGATAGCACTATTTGATGAATGTAAAGTCCCAGACAAGTATATCTTTGTGACAGAAAAGGGATTTACTAAGGTAGTCCCAGCTGCCGAATTAAAAACAACAAAGAGGTCCATCGTCTGTTCAAAACTGACAGAAGATGATAAAATCATAGCTGTACTGCCATATTCCACAGAGAAATACTTAATTACATATTCTGATTCATTTTATCGTATCCCCATTTCCGATATCCCAACCCAGAAAAGGACAACCGTTGGATTAAAAAGAGGAAACCACAACAAGCCAATCATATTTGCCTGTCTCGGTGATGCAAAGGATATGGTGTCTTATGGTGAGGAAGAGGTTAAGGTAAGTTCCATCAAATCAAAGAAGCTGCAAAAAAATAAAAATAATACATAAGATACCCTTACATCTGTGATGTAACCGGTTATAATATATATGTAAAAAAAATCAAAAAAATCAGCACTTTTTAAATTGTATCTATCATACTAAGAACAGAAAGAAAAACAAGCAACCATTTTTTAAGAGAGAGGTACGAATTATGTCCATCACAACAAACAGCAACAGCCAAACGATAGGAACATCATCCATATATTCATATGGCTATTTTGTAATGGAAAAATTCAGACCTTATCGAAAGTAAAACCAAGGATCAGTGCGCCTTCTGATGGGATTACTTCGGTAATCCCATTTTTTATTGAAAATAATCTCTTATAGCTCAGATGGTAGAGCGACTGGCTGTTAACCAGTATGTCGCAGGTTCGAGTCCTGCTGGGAGAGCGCAGCATAGTGTTAAGGGCAAATTGCTTAACTTAATTGAGATAAGGGTAATACAGGAACCATATTTCTGGTGCTGTCGAAACTATGTTGAACCATGAGCATACCGGTTATGGGCCGGATGCTCTAATCACTATGGACCTTTAGCTCAGTTGGTCAGAGCATCCGGCTCATAACCGGACGGCCCGGGGTTCGAATCCCTGAAGGTCCATTAAGCCATTCATGAATGGCTTAAACTGCCAGTTTAGCTTAATTGGTAAAGCAACTGACCTGTAATCAGTAGAGTGAGGGTTCAAGTCCCTTGACTGGCCTATCAGGAATGTTTCTGATAAACAGAATTATTTCTGATAAATGTTATTCCTATATAACAGTCGCAAAATAGGATAAGTATGTGATTCATACCGAGGTTAACGCGATAGTGACCAGTTAGCCGTTAGATGTAAACCATCTGTAAAGCTAATGACACGGCGCTTAGTTTGGACGGAACTGCAAAAGGTTGCAGCTAGTACTAAGATGGGGAAAAAAACGTCCGGGGTGGCGACCTTGCGATGACAAGCAAATAGCCAATTAAGTGTCAGTAGGTAAGTGGCTAAAACGGGCAGACTGTAAATCTGTTGCTTCGGCTTCGGTGGTTCGAATCCATCCTGGCACATATATGTATCCTGAATCCTATGGAATATGTGGTGTAGTTAATTCCTGTTCGAGCCGGGAATAAAACATAGGGAGTGCTTTTAGACTACACGGATGAATGCATGATACATAATCTAAATTCAATAATTGATTCATCAATTTTAAATGCCAGGATACCCAAACGGTTATAAGGGCGTCGCTTTGAAGGTGTCTGTGCTATATGGCATGGGGGTTCGAATCCCTCTCCTGGCGTTCTCATGCTGCTGAGGTTGATGTGGTATCGTTGCACCTGGCTTATATCCAGCGATTGAGGGTTCGATTCCTTCCGGCAGCATTCATATGGCAGTGTGTCCCGAATTGGTAAGGGACCTGATTGGAAATCAGGTGGCATTCATGGCCATGCAGGTTCGAGCCCTGTCACTGTCGTTGGATTTATAAAAATAAATCCCTTTTTGTTAGAAATCTCTCATATTAAGTATACAATGCTGCGCTATAAAGGTAACTGGTATCCCTCCGGTTTGCTAAACCGTTAGTCGGTTAATCCCGGCTTCTGGGTTCGAATCCCAGGCGCAGCGCTCGCGGGATCTTCCAATGGTAGGATACCGGGCTCATGACCCGGTGCTAGAGGTTCAAATCCTCTTCCCGCTATTTTATTAACTGCAGGTATGGTTTAATGGTAGAACGCCAGCTTCCCAGGCTGGAAAGGCGGGTTCGATTCCCGTTGCCTGCTTATGGTCGTTTATGATTCCAGCCAATCATGATGACCATGGAACTTTTTTTATAACATGTGGAAAAACAATAAGTTGTGAACAACGTCGTGGGTAGGCCTGGGTGCATTAAGAGAGCCATTAATCCTAGTAAGGAGCACCCCATCTTGTTTTTCCACATACAGTTCCTTTCATAAATGGAGCGATAAGCCTAACTGGTAAGGCAGTGGTCTTGAAAACCACTAGTAACCGGAGGGATCCGGCGTCTGAGTTCGAATCTCAGTCGTTCCGTTCTGGCGATTATGAAATATGATATCATGATCCATGATATGCTCTTGTGGCGCAATTGGTAGCGCAGTTGATTTGTACTCAGAAGGTTGTGGGTTCGAGTCCCTCCAGGAGCTTCAGACGTAAGTACGTCTTTGTATGATGCAGATGTGGTCTAATGGCTAAGACTCCAGCCTTCCAAGCTGGTTATGCGGGTTCGAATCCCGTCATTTGCTTTGCGGGGTAGAGGAGTGGATCCTTGATGGGCCCATACCCCATAGACGTTGGTTCGAATCCAACCCCCGCTACTGATTGGATACTGAAAAGGGAAAAACAAAACACGAAGCTATCTTTCCATGATCATACTGCAGTAATTTTCATGGTAAGTCGGACAAGGAAATATAGCATACCCTATTTAAGTCCAATCTCCATCTGGGTGGTTATCCCGTAATTGGCAGCGGTGCAGACTGTAAATCTGTTGGCTTCGGCTTCTATTGGTTCAAGTCCAATACCACCCACTAAAACATCCAATATTTGCTCTGTACAGCAAGAATGAACTATGTGTTTTATGTAACATGGATCCTAATTTGCATAGACTACATAAAGTATTTCTAATGGAAGCTGTTGAACTGGGTTGATCGCCAGTAAAATTGAAAGGTTCGATTCCTTTCCAGAGCATTTTTCCTCCATTATTTTCTGTTATGTTATTTATAAATACATAATAAGATTATAAATAACATGGAAAGAGGTAGATCATGAAATTAACAGTAGAAGAAAATAATGTAGTCTTGAGTTTAGCAAAACGATATGGACTTGATACGACACTGAGGGATCTGGTGATAGAAGGAATTCCGATTGGAGAAGTTACTTTCAAAGTAAGAAGCACCTATACGTTCCTTTCCAATCTGAGAAGAAACAACCATGATGGAGAAACATCTGATCCATATACGGATTACACTGGAAATATCATTTGCATATTGAATCAAATTTTTGGGATTCACATAAATGATAAAAAAGACGAACGGTATCAAACGACATTGAAAGATTATTTTGATTCATATGGACACAAGGTTGAAGACATTGCAAACACACTTCTTCAAGGTAAAGATGGGACATGTTATAAAACAAAACCATTGTCAACATCACGTCCCGTAAAATATGATGAACTAATGAAATATCTCAATGGATTATATACCGATGGAGAATATTTTGCTGAATTCGGAGACGCTTATGATTGTTCGTTTGCAGGAATTTTATATTAGTATTATCAATAGTTAGGTGAAATGCCTAACTATATTTTGCATATATGGTGTTAGTGGATAGCACACCTGCCTTCCAAGCAGGAGGGACGAGTTCGAATCTCGTTATATGCTTTTGGATTAGGAATCAATGCGGTGGCGGAATAGACAGCGTAAGGTGCAGCTGGTAAAACATATGGATATAAAGAGGAGCACTAATCTAACATCCATGTGTAATAGTAAACGCTAGGCAATGGCCGAGAAAGTATGTGACCCTCGTGAAAGTACCATTTTCAGAAGATGGGAAAAGATAAACGAAATCTTATGATGTGCAAATCATCATCCGCTTTAAACCTATCCATTTTACGGCTGTCGCCAAATTGGCAAGGCACCGGGATTTGACCCCGGCACGTGAGCTATGCTCCTTGTAGGTTCGAGCCCTACCAGCCGCATTTATTCAAATACTAAGAAGGGGGCAGGATGAAATATTCTTATCATATGACAGATGAAGAAGTTGTCAGAAACGCCAAGCAGTCAGTGGAACAGGCAATAGCACAACTGAAATCGGCTGGCATACCCGTTTTTTATTGTGATGCTGAAACAAGAACCATCATCCAGGAAAACAGTGATGGGACAAAAATTAATACTGGATACAAAGTGAAAAAATATCATGACCGGAAAAAGAAAGGAATGCTATGATACCTTATCAAACAGAATGCAATGTAGTAAAAAGTGACAAACTGATTTCGTTGATATTCCGAAAAAGGAATGTGGATTTCCAATTATACTTTAAGGATTTTTTTGATCGTGACGCAGTAGATTCCATCGTGGCATTAAGGTTAATGGAAAATACAATGAAAGAATCCGGCCGGCTATATGATGTGAAGGAAATAAAGGTCGGAAAAAATATACAGATAGATATGGGACCAGATGAAGAGGATTACATCGAAGATTTCATCCGGATATTCCTGGATGAACTGGAAGAATTCTATGAAAAGAATGAAATACATATTACCCGTATGTTCGGAAGCTTCATTTATCTGAAAAGGATATCTGGTAAATTAAAGGCAATACATGCAACCCCAATCCCAATTCAGCATTGTCCATTAATGAAAAAACTCCTGATGGAAATTGGAGGAAAAATGGCATCTGAACTTCTTTTGTCACTGGATCAGACAGATAAGGAGTTTCAGACGCAGAAAATGTGTGAGCTAATCAATAAAGTGGTAATCGATGGTGGATATTTTGATACTTCAAGGCCACTTAACTCATGTGAAGCAAATGTATTATTTGGAGCTTCTGAAACAATGAGTTCCGCTTTTAAGAATGGGCTTATTGATGCAGCTGTTATCGTGTCCAATAACCTAGGAACAATCATTACTACTAATGAAACCAACACGCAAGGTGCAGTTAAGCGTATGACAGGGCTTTTTTTAACAAGCCCATCAAAAGAACTTCTGGAAACAGCACAGGAATCTGGAATCATACCAGTATTTCCACACACTGCAGTCATTGACCAATTGGAAGGTGTAAAACTTGCAATATCAAAAGGATATAAAAAGATAGCAGTTTCTGTTGCATGGCATGATAATGACATGATACATAAGATAAAAGAACTTGCGACAGAGGATGTATCCATTTATATCTTTGCATTATGTTCAACCGGGGTCGAATCTGAAACCGCTCAAAAAATGCTGCAGGCGGATATTGTATGGTCCTGTGCATCAAAAGCAGTAAAAGAGTATATTGAGCCAAATGCCATTGCCCAGGTAGGAATAAAAATACCAGTCCATGTCATGACATTGAAAGGCTGGGAGCTTGTAAAAAACCATTTAAGAGAAATGTCGATACTGGACCATCCATCAGAAGAAACGTTTGATTCCATTCAGCCATGTATGGGGAGTGGAAAGCCTGTTGTTCTACATGCAGATGAAGGATTCAAGGTAATTAAAAAAGAGGAGCTCAGGAAATGTTGTGACTGTCCGAATCCTTGTATCTAAGGAATGATTATATCAAAAAGACCTGGCTGTTCTTGTGGCAGCCAGGGATCATATATAAATTTGCCAGGATACCCAAATGGTTATAAGGGCGTCGCTTCGAAAGCGTCTGTGCCGATCAGGCTTATGGGTTCGAATCCCATTCCTGGCGTTCATCAAAAGACAGTGTGTAGCTGTCTTTTTTTATTGTAAATATCCTAATCATGCCATATAATCATATATATGCCACTTATATGACAAAATGGAGGATAATAAATAATAATGCGAGAGAACATAAGGAGGTGCCGATGGTAAAGGAGTCAATTACAATCATACCATTTACAGTAAAAGGGGAACTGGTGTTAATCCGTAGATACGATCCAATCACCACAGAATATGTGTGGGATTTCCCAAACAGGAAACTTGCCAATAGAAACACCGATAAGATGGAGATAAGAAACCTTTTAAAAGAATCCGGCATCCAGTTGGAACGTGTCCTTACAGAGTTTACAAATGACTCTGCTGATTACGACAATATAAATAAAAGAACCATGATATGCAAAGTTTCCATTTTAGAGAGCATGAGCAATGATAAGGCAGAGAAGGAGAAGACAACTCCTTATGTTCTTACGCATGAGCAGGCTTTGGAACTGCTGGATGTTAAAAGTACTAAGATAAGCGACAACTGTAAATTCTTCATTTTAGGGCTGCATCTGTTTTCGTCCATTGATCTGTTGCTGCAATTCTAATTCTATAAATCCAAAAGGAAAAGATAGTACACGGTGTACTATCTTTTTTTATCTGATTCTGTCGCCGTATCTGGATTATAATCATTCCATCATCATCCACAAATAATAATGCCGTACCTTTGCATAAGTATAAAACAGAAAGACAAAAAAGAAAAGAGGATGGCTTAAAATGTAAGATACTAGTCAGCATATCATAGTCTGGTAGCAGATACGGATGCGGCGGCAATGGTTATCTCTTTTGTCCACTCTTTTTCCTTCACATAATGAATTTATAAATGAGGAAAAGGAGAATAAAAATGGCAAATCAGAAAAGAAAACTGGCAAGTGTCCAGAGAGTGGGCAGTATTGAAGCAATTCCGGATGCAGACCGGATTGAATCGGTTGGTGTATTGGGCTGGCATTGTGTCGCCAGCAAGGGGGACTTTCACGAAGGAGATCTTTGTGTGTATTTTGAGATTGACAGTTTCCTTCCAATCAGACCGGAATTTGAAGTATTAAGAATAAACAGCTATAAGAATTCACCTTTGCTGGGAGAAGGTTTCAGAATCAAAACAAAGACATTCAGAGGCACGTTATCACAGGGATTCCTCTGCCGCATGGACATTTTAGGTGATGGAGACTATAAGGAAGGCGATGATGTAACAAAAATTTTAGGAGTTAGGGAATGGGAACGAGAGGAAAGTGATACTGGAGATGGGACTGCAATTGCAGATCTGCCGGCTTTCTTAAAACAGACAACGGAATACCGTATCCAGTCCTATCCGGAAGCTTTATCTGTATTATATGGAAAACCATATTATATCACCAATAAGTTTGACGGGAAAAGTACAACCATTGCAAGAAAAGATGATGTATACCGGTTGTTTGGCCACGAAGTGGAGTTGCGGATTGAAACATACAAATACAAAAAAGTATGTGAGGACATCATGGCAAAACTGAAAAAGTATGACGGAATCAAAAACATTGCGGTTGAAGGGGAACTGTGCGGCCCGGGAATCCAGGAAAATAGGGTTGGCTTAAAAGAGGTTGAGTTCTTTGCTTTCCGCATCATGGATATTGATAAACGAAGATGGCTTCCTTTCAAGGAATTCATACAGATATGTTCCATGCTCGGAATCAAGACCGTAGAGATCGTTGAAATTGGGAATTCATTCCCCTATACTTCCGTTGACGAACTCATAAGGATGGCGGACGGACAGTATGAGTGTACCGGCCGCAGAAGGGAAGGAATTGTAATCTGTTCGCAGGACATGCTGAGCTGTGACGTTTTTGAAAGCCGTGGCGAACGGTTAAGTTTCAAAGTCATCAGTAATAAATACCTGTTAAAAAATGAATGGTGAGGGGGGATTTCGAATGGCAATTGAATTTATCAAAATGAGTGATTGTCTGTCCGTAACATCGAATATATATTTTGATGAAGGTTCATTCTGTGTCAAACCTTTTGTACACTTACTTGCCTATAAGGATCCTCCTTATTACTGGAACACAAACACAATCGCGATAGGGATATGTGATTATGATGATTTCCATATAGGAGTAATCTATCAGCCAAAACAGGAAGATTTCTTTCCTGTACTTCATGAACTGATTAATTGGATGGTTGACCATGAAAATGGAATCAGTTCTTATGAGAAATTAGTAGAATCATTTGATTTTTTCCCTGATTGTCACTGTTATAAGAGCGGATGGTAAGACCAGGAATGATACCATAAAAAGAGGATCCACATATCCTCTTTTTTTACTCCCATTTTTTATCACATATTACCATATATGAAGATGAAACGAGCAAGGAGGAAAAATTACAATGACAGATTTTTTAGGAAATGAAATAAAAACAGGGGATACGGTTGTCTTTATTAAAGATTCAAACCATTGTCCTCACTTATGCAAAGGCACTGTTAAGAAGATCTATAGCAATGATAAGGAGTGCACCGTGGACAGCATAAGCCATGTGTATTCTAACAGGCTGATGAAACTGTAGAAGCGAAAGGAGGCTTTTGATGAGTTATTGGTTCCATATGGGCTTTAAGGAAATTAAAGCAGACTGTTTACTGGATTATTGCATACATGTAACGGATGTAATGAAGGAAAATGCAGAAGAAATCCTCGACAAGAATGTTTACTATATCCCATCTGTACGGTTAAATCTCTTGGATGACATTGATGACAAGGAATATAGGAATAACTGGAGAGACCATGACCGCGCATGGCTCTATCATCTGTTTTCTGTCCATTTTGTATATTGGCCTGAAAAAGAACTTCTTGGCATGATAGGAGAGATCCCCAATGCTTTGGAACACTCCCTGACAGTCATAGATTTCCAGGACAGTACAGACCAGGACTATCCATTTGAGGAATGGATGGGGATTGATTACTTTAAAACATTTGTACATCGTTTTGAGGCTGCAGATGAGGAAACTCTGGCCATGTTTTTCAACAAGAAAAGTAATCGCTATGATACAAAGGAGTTTTCCAGGGATATTGATTACTGGAGAAGAACTGCTGCATATGAAAGCATCTATCAGTCACTGGAACTAAATGAATGGTACTGTGGTAAGATGGGGAATTTCAAACGGTTTTCATTCCAGGCAATTAATGACAGTGAAGAATATTATGAACTATCCAAGAAACTTGAAATTTCCAGAAAAAGGTGTCTGGATGTGCCTGCACATTAGCAAGCGTGTTTTACAAAACACCGGTTACGATGAGGATTACAAGCAAGGGCTTATCCAAAAAGTGCAGTCAATTTAGGAGTGTAAATATATTTACAAGGAGGAAAATAAATGAAAGTAAAAGATGTATTGGCAATACGTGAAAAGAAACAAAAAGAGTTTGAAAACCTGCAGAAGCTTGAAAAGCTGTTTTGTAATAACAAGGAACTGGCGGAAGAAATAGCGGATATGGCCGGGTGTGATATCCCGTTGTACATGCTGTTTACAGAAGCAAGGATGGCGTATTTTGAGGATATAAACGATATCGATGAAAAAATCGGGAACCTGGAGGTGCCGTTTGGAAAAGAGAAAGTATTATAGATACGAACCTAATGATAGAGGTATCTTTCGTCTCAAAGAAAAAATAGTTTTTGGAGCACAAAAAAATTGCTTTTTAACGAAAGAAGAAGCCACAGCTCATTTTGTTCGTGCTGAGAAAATAGCAGTAGATAAATATGAAAAAATAATACTTGGTATTAACAAGCTAAAAGAAGAAGTAGGTAATTTTTCATATGATTGTGATGTTAAAGTATTGGATGATTCTGGATTAGAAACAACTATGTACATTGAATTTAACGTCGATGGATATGATTTCAGATTTAATTTGGACTTTTAAATCACGTTGCAAAATAGTTGATATCATAGAAAACAGGGAGAAAAAGGATGAAAATTGTTGATAAATCACTCAACGAAGAAACACTTTTTGAGGTTTTACAAACAGAGGATATTTTTAAATATGATGACCGGCTATTCATGAAAGTATCAAATAGCTTTGATGGTCAGTTTAATGCTTATGATTTTTCAAAGAGCAGACTGACAACTGTCAGTAAAGATACAACTGTTAAATATGTCCCAAGTGAATTAATTTTACATGAAAGAGGTTGGGATCAGGAGTCTTAAATCATCTGGATAAGTACAAAGCAGATGAATTCCATGAAAATCCAGTCTCACAACAATTATGAGTTCAAGCTTAGCTAATAGTCTAAAAAAGAAAGGAACTATAAATCATATGAATAATAGAAGAAGAAAAAAGAAAATACGCAAAGAAAACAAGATGCTGGCAGAACGGTTTCCGTTTCTGATTCCGCGAAATATATGGACTGACAAAATCCCAAAGGACTATGATTATACATATACGTTACTGGATTCAATGCCATGTGGATGGCGCAGAGCCTTTGGACGGCAGCTTTTAGAAGAATTGCGGGAAGAACTGGTAAAATGGAAGTATCTTGACCAGTACCGAGTTGTACAGATTAAGGAAAAATATGGACAGCTGAGATGGTATGATAATGGGTCTCCCAATGGATCGGATATAGAAAACATCATAAGCCGTTACTCCGTCATAAGCGAGAATGTATGCATATTATGTGGGAAGCTGGATGTTCCTATGGTAATGGGGTATTGGATCTTGCCTGTATGTAGGAACTGTTATCGAGGGGACAAGCCATATGATGAAATTGCTGATATGGAACATAGCAAAATAAAGGAATCCTATGTCATCAACATCATGTCTAATGGAAATATGATCCCAACTACATATGATACAAGCAAAAGCGTTGCTAAAATCCGTCCTGTCAAGAAGGCAAGACCAAAATAAAAATCGTTCTTAATCGAGTAGGGGAGGTTTCTCTCCCCTCTCACACCACCGTACATGCCGTTCGGCATACGGCGGTTCAACATAACTTCAAAGCATGACGCTCATTATAATAATCAAGACAGCTTACAAGTCCTGACTTGGCAAATACTTCTTTGGAGATTGCCCTGACCACACACGTCTTTGTGGCTACCCAGTAATAACTGTCGCCGCAATACGCCGTCAGCCGTGCAAGGTCTTTACTGACCCCCAACTTCTGTAATCCCCATTGCCGTTTCTTCGGCACTTTCCACTGTTTCCAGATGATGACTCTGAGCCTTGTTCTTAGGTGCGCGTCAATCTCTGTCATTGCCGTTTTCATAGAACCCAAGGCGTAATAGTTTATCCACCCTCTTGTCACTTGATTGATTTTCGCAATCTTACTTGTGACTGTTCCTGGCTTTTTCCTGCAGGTCAGTTCTTTCAGTCTGACTTTGAATTTCTTCACAGATTCCTGATGCGGTCTGCACTTCCATTCTTTTGCCTTACTGTCCTTGTGGAATCCGAATCCCAGATATTTTAGCTTCTGCGGTCTTGTGATTTGGCTCTTTGTCATGTTGACCTTTAATCCCAGTTTCCTCTGTATCCAATCTGTCACTGTTCGCATAACCCTCTTTGCACTTGATTCGCTTTTTACTGCTATCACGCAATCATCGGCATATCTTGTAAACCGAAGGCCTCTTGCTTCCAGTTCTTTGTCCAGTTCATTCAGCATAATGTTTGACAAGAGCGGCGACAAATTTCCTCCCTGCGGTGTGCCGAGTTTTGTTTCTTTATATCCCTGTGGTGTCATGGCTCCTGCTTTCAGGTATTTGCGGATGAGCGATTCCGTATCTCCGTCTTTGATTATGTCGTGAACAAGACTCATAAGTCTGTCCTGCGGCACGTTATCGAAAAATTTCTCCAGGTCGATATCCACAATCCACTCGTATCCCTCATTCAGATACTCCAGTAATTGTCTGATAGCCATTTCACAACTTCTGTTCGGTCTGAAACCATAACTCCATTTCGAAAACAACGGCTCACACATTGGACTTATTATCTGTACGATGCCTTGCTGAATTACCCTGTCCATTACGGTCGGTATTCCCAGTTTCCTCTCTCCTCCGTCTGGCTTGGGTATTTCTACCCTCCGGACTGGCTGAGGGGTGTATTCCCTGCGTCTGATTTGCTCCCTGATACTCTCCCAATTCTCTTTGACATAAGCTCCGAGTTCTTCAACCGTCACATCATCTACCCCGCCTGCCCCTTTGTTGGCGCAGACTCTTTTGTACGCCGTGTTCATGTTGTCTTTGGACAGTATCTTTTCTAACAGTTCTGACATTGCCTTGTGTGCTTTCTCCTTTCCGTTTTCATGGATTCACCCTATGTGGTGCAGTGTCTGCTCGTTTACGTTTCGCCCTTTCTGCTGTCAGGTATTCCATGAAGCATACATTTGATTACACGGTTACGTTGTTCAGCCCTTTGGCAGTGCCCATTTCAAAGCTCTGCCTACTACGGCTTCTGCTGACTTCTCACAGTTCGTTGTTACTACGGCTAATGAAACCGCCTGCGAGACCTCACGGGATAAACCTCCCAGTCTTTCCTCGTCTACCTGCCTGATTTACGCACATGGGTTACGGTTGCCTTTTGGACTTCGCTGTCGTTGGCCAGCTTATCCGCCATGTACGCCTTATATCAGATTTCTGTTCGTCAGGCTACGATTTTGCTATCCCTTCTTCTCGCCTGTACCTCACGATACAAACCTTGGGAGTCGCTATAGGGTTCGTCGGCAACTACGCCCCTTGTGGACTTTCACCACAGACTGACGGCATGCCCGTCATACTAACAAAAGGCATTTATACAGATGCCTTTTTTGCTTGTGTTAAACATAATTAGTACAGGAGGAGGAATGCCAATGAATAATAAACGAAAACTGGAAGATTCCGTATTTAATGCCATCATGTATTGCAGAAAGGAATTAAAAACAATCAAAAACTTAAAGGAACAGTTAAAAGAATTAGAAGAAAATGATCTTGATGATGAGCCATGTCCAAAATGTGGTGGGATGATAAGAAAAAATTCTTCAGAATGCGATCAATGCGGATTTGTCTCAGAGGATAGGCAGCAGGCATTGACTGATATTGCGAATAGAAGAAAAACATTGACTTTTCAGATAGCAGCACGAAAGGATGATGTGAATAAAGCAGTTTTATTTCTTTCCATCATCTTAGTACCGATTTTTCTCGTGATTTGTTTTCTTCTCATTGTCTAAAATGTGATTCTTCCCTTAATCCGGCCATTGTATCGCATGGAATCCATCATACTATATTGGAACAAATGTAATAAAACAAAAGGAGATTAACATGAAAAAAAACTGTTTAATGATTACTTTTGCCCTGACGGCTATGGCCATGCTCAGTGCCTGCTCAAACGGAACCGGGAATAAGATTGATCCTTCCACAGGAACCGTGATTGAACATACAGAACTACCAAATAGAGATGAAACAGATGCAGAACCAGCAACAGAAGCGGTTGAGAGTACAAAACCATACCATGAGAACGAACAGATAACAACCATTGGAGCCTACCAGTCATCAAGCACTGCAGAAGATGTGAATGGAGAATATACGCAGATGAGGTTTACTGACGAGAACGGGAATGATTTCATCGCAAACATTTCAAAAGATACAAAACTGCCGGATGAAATGATAGAAGGTACACTATATAATGTAGTGCACTCTGATATCATGACAATGAGTGAACCAGGTATTTATCCTCAAGTCTATAGTATTTCACCAATCGATGAGGAAGCAAGGGCCGTCGTATCCTCCATCGGCACATTTATATCGTCTGAAGAGATGACAGACAGTACTGATGGGGAATCCCATTACCTGTTCACGGATGAAAACGGTAGTGAATTCATTGCCCTCATCACAGAAGAAACACAGCTACCTGAATCCATGGAGGAAGGAAAATCTTACACCATAAACCATTCTGGAATCATGACACGGAGCCTGCCAGGGATATACACAGAAGTTTACAGCATCGTTGAGAATGAATAAACAGAAGAACCTTCGGGTTCTTTTTTCGTTGGCGGTATATTCTGACATATTAACCTTAAAAGGAGAGTGTTAGAATGTGTAAATCTATAAACATATGTGATGGTTCTTATTTTGTATATAACGATACAAAGAACCCCTATAAGGAAATTTTTGATAAACATGGATTCATTTATGATGCAGAACATCTTGATAAGGTATTAAACATGGCATTGAGATTCCGATGTGAAAACGAATGGGATGATGAATCTGACGAATATGAATCCATTTTTGATGCCATGGATGGAATCAGATATCATGGAAGTTTTATAAAGACCTTCCCTACCGGGGAAGAAGTATCATTCCATCATATTGACAATTTTTACGGAAACAGGGCTTATAGGCAGTTGGGTGGAGCTATAGAAGGATTCATGGTCAATGTCGAATTTCTGGACATGGAAACGAGCAAAAAAATAGAAACTGCCTTATTTGGACTGTTCCCAACGCACGTAACACCTGATTTCAACCATGGCAGACTGACCTTTGCCTTTGAAGCCCTCTATGTACCACGGCAGGCAGATCTTCATAATATAGATATTACCGTTCAGAAGATAACGGATATGCTTACGTCCATATTAGCGGAAAACAGGAACCGGACCCAAGGAAACATCTGTCCGAACTGCGGAGGAAAATTCGAATATGGGGAAGCGGAATGTCCATATTGCCATTATGTATCACCCATCCGTGAAGCGTCCTTGATAGAGATTGAAAAAAACAAAGAAACGGTTGCGGCAGCTGTTAATATCAACAAACAGAAATCAAGACATACTTTTAGGACCTTGCTCTTGGCGCTTGCAATTATCTATTTTGGTTATAATGCATTGATTGTAGTCGTATTCATGATGTCACAGGTATTCCATCTTTTCTGATTCTGTTTCCTGCAAATCATTTCATACTATTGGAAAAGAATGAAATGAGGTATGTTATGAAGATTGCAATGTTTGGGCATAAGCATTTTCCATCCAGGGAAGGCGGGATAGAAGTAGTGGTGGCTGAATTGGCGAAACGAATGTCTGTTTCCAGCAAATTAACTATTTATGACCGCTATGAGCTAAATAAGAAAAAAAGGCATAAAAAAAGACATGGAAACATCACCCTGTGTCTGTCCCCGACCCTGTCTAACAGTAAATTGAATGCAATGATTGCATCCTTTTTCTCAACAATCCAATGTTGTATCGGTAACTATGACATTGTTCATATCCATGCAGAGGGACCATCTTTTTTCTGCTGGCTCTTAAAACTGTTCAACAAAAAAACAGTGGTCACCATCCATGGGATTGACTGGAAACGCTCCAAATGGGGAAGGTTTGCAAAATGGTATTTACGGATGGGAGAGAAAATGGCCGTCAAATATGCGGACGAAATCATTGTCCTTTCACAGGAAATGCATGATTATTTCATGGATACATATGGAAGGGAAACAAATATCATTCGAAACGGGGTCAGCATCAACAGGAATACGAAGCAGGATAAGCTGGAAGCGTTTGGACTACAGGAGGATGGATATATCCTGTATCTTGGAAGGCTTGTTCCGGAAAAAAGAGTCGATTTACTGATTGAAGCATATAAGGAACTGGATGTAACGAAAAAACTGGTTATTGCGGGTCCTTTAGACAACACGGACTATATAAATTCCTTAAGGCAATCAGCTGATGGTAATCAGAATATCCTGTTCATAGGGTTTGTGACAGGCCCTGTGTTAGAACAGCTTTATACAAACTGTTCCTTGTTCGTATTACCAAGCGATTTAGAGGGCATGAGCATCAGCCTGCTTGAAGCAATGGGATATGGCATCCCATGTCTAGCAAGTGATATACCTGAAAACAGGAATGTACTGCAAACATTTGGATATTTTTTTGAAGCAGGAAATAAGGAAAAGCTGAAAAATGAGATAGTCAACATCATCAACCATGTCCCTCACTTCAACAAGAGCCAGCAGACATTTGTCATGGACCATTATGACTGGGACCATGTATCACAACAGACATTGGCTCTGTACAAAAAAGTCATAAGGAGGAATCAGAATGGATAAACCACTTGTATCTGCCATTATCACAACCTATAAGCGTCCTTCCTTGCTAATTGAAAGGGCCTTGAAAAGTGTTTTGGAACAGACATATGAGAATATGGAAATCATCCTTGTTGATGACAATGAGGAGAATGATCCATACATGAAAGCCAACATGGAACTGATTGCAAAATATCCACAGGTAAACTATTACAGACATAAAGTAAATCAGGGAGCTTGTGCTGCAAGGAATACAGGCCTGAAACACGCATCCGGGGAATATGTTGCCTTCCTTGATGATGATGACGAATGGCTTCCGGAAAAAACGGAAAGACAGATTTCAGGATTCTCCTCCAAAGAGATTGGCATTGTCTACTGCCGTGGTTATGTAATAACAGAATCAGGTACGGGAACAGAAACATCAAACTATCTGTCCAATATTCCCTTCCTTGCTTCCCCTACATTCCATGATCTGCTTCTCCAGGATGTGATTGGTTCCACATCGCAGCCGATGATACGAAAAAAGTGTCTTGATGAATGTGGTGGATTCCTGGTATCATTACCGGCACGCCAGGACTATGAATTATGGCTCAGGATAAGCAGGAATTACAAGGTGGTAGGTATTAACAAACCACTATTTAAATATCACGTATACGAAGGAGAGCAGATTACCAAAAGCCCTCTGAAAGCCGCTATTGGAAATGAAATCATCTATAACCGTTATAAGGAGGACTTTAATTCATACAAGGAAGCCAGGTATGAGATATTATCCCGCATTGCATGGTATTACAAAAAATGTGATAGGAAGAAATATCTTAAATATATGATCCTGAAAGCAATCCATTTTTTCGATAAGAAACGGTGTTAAAAATGAAAAAAATAATAAAGTTAGGAAAAGCTGCTTTTTATCTTTTAATGCTGATAACCGGCTTTTTGTATGGAAAACTGCTTGCGGCCATCAATCCGGATTATCGTGATGTTTGGCTCATTTCTGAACGTGGTACAGATGCAAGAGATAATGGATATTGGTTCTTTCGATATATGCAGAAATCCCATAAGGAAAAGAACAGCTATTATGTGATTGACAAATCTTCGGAAGATTTTAAAAAGTTAGAACAATATGGCCATATAATACAATATAAAAGCTTCCTGCACCATGCAATGCTTGCTGTTGCTGCAATAAGGATAAGCACCCATGATATGGGCTATACCCCGGACATGGTAATATACCATTGGCTTAACAGGTTCCACCTCATCCCAGGGAAAAAAGTATTGCTCCAACATGGTATCATGGGAGCAGATATTGAATGGTATCATAGGGAACAATGTCCTGTTGACCTATTTATAACCTCTGCAAGACAGGAATATGAATCAATCATAAGAATTTTTAATCAGCCAGCCTCCGTAGTCAGATTAACCGGATTATGCCGTTATGATCATTTAACCTTGGACAAGTGTAAAAAGCAGATATTGATCATGCCAACCTGGAGACAATATCTGGTTGGCCTGACCGAGGCTGAATTCACGAAAACAGATTACTATAAAAATTATATGGCGCTGTTAAACGATGATGAGCTGACCGCATGGTTAAAATCGCATGGATATTCCATTGTATTTTATCCACACATTGAGATGCAGAAATTCATCCACTCATTCCATTCAAACAGCCAGGTTGTAAGGATTGCATGTTTTGGCTCTGATGATGTCCAGCAATTGCTGATTGAATCTGAATTGTTGATTACTGATTTCTCAAGTGTTTTTTTCGATGCTGCATACATGGGGCATAAAATACTCTATTATCAGTTTGACAAGAAGCTCTATGAAGGGAACCATTATAAAAAATGTCTTTTCGATTATGGGACATTTGGACCTGTCTGTATCACGAAAGAAGAGTTGATGCCCAGGATCAGAGAATCCATCTTGGCTACAGATGATAGCTATCATCAAGCAAAACATGATTTCTTTTCTTTTCATGATCAGGGAAACTGCCAAAGGGTTTACAATGAAATAATCAGGATACTATGAAAAAAGCCAATTTGGCTTTTTTTTTATCCAAACGCATAAATAACATCATAATAAGAGTAAAGAGAGGAGTGACACATTGGAAACAAAGGCTAAAAACGGTTGTTTTATCATCCTATATATCCTACTTACAGCCCTTTCCTGTCTAAGTATTTTTGATGGAATGCCCACAGCCTTGAAGCTATGTCATGTGGTGATCATAGGCATTGCCTTCCTATCTTTCGTGTTTGCGATGGACTGCAGATATCTGCATATAATAAAAGATTTTTCCGCCAGATATTTTTATTTCCTGCTGATGATTTTTCTTATAACAAACATTATATGGGTCATGAACCTTTCAGGAATAGAAAACATCCTCCGTGGATATGAGAAGTTTGCATATCAACTCATTGTGATATTCGCAGTTATTTCCGCCTGCTACCTTTTCAAGGAAAAAGCCGTTGATTATACGTTCTGGGGTTTTGTACTGTTTAACTGTATCAGTATGCTCATGGCACTAAAAAGAACCGGTCTGGCTGCATCCATTGAAGATATCCGTACATTCCTGACAACATTTGGGGACGCCCATGGGTTCATGAAACTCCTCGAGCTGCATGATGCGGCCTTCTGTTTTGGGATGTTTGCTTTATATTATATCCTTTTTGACAGCAGGAAGAGATGGGGGTATCGGTTCATAAGCCTTTTTTTCTTTCTGCTGGGATTCAAACGGATTGGGATTGCTGCTTTTATGGTTGCAATTTCAGCCAGTTTCCTTACAAAAAGAATGGCTAAGGAGGCATTAAGAAATGCCTGTCTATTAGCTGGATTCATCATCATGATACTTGGCTTCATTTATATCATCATTACATATGATGATATCTTCAGTCAGATCATGAACTTTTTTGGGATTGACACAATGGGTAGAAACGACCTTTATGATTTTGTAAAGGAATTCTATTACATAGGAATCACATACAAAGGACAGGGGTTTGAGTTTATAACGCTGCTGTTTCAAAATGCAGAATATGGGACGCTGAACATGGCAAAGATTGGGGCATTGCATAATGGTTTCCTGACTGTATACATTGAGTTCGGTTTTATTGGTTTTTTCATCTGGAATGGATTCTGGCTGCTTTCCCACATGAACTGGATTTCAAGATATGGAAAGGAGACACTTAGGCTGTATCTGGTCCTGACTCTGTACCTGTTTATCACATATCTTACGGATAACACGGCTTTTTATTTTTATACAGGAATCATATACCGGTTATTGCCATTAGCATTTGCCCTTCACTTCAGACAGGAGGATTTATATGGATATAATTAAGAGAAAAAGAAAAAAGGAAAAAAAGATAAAAAAGCGAGTAGCCCTGTTTGCATCAGGGCTAATTTGTGCTTTCATGTTGCTGTTTTTCATACAGAAAAGCCATGAGCAATACTCAATGATCATTTCTCTCAACTATGAAATCGCATCAAAAGGATTAAACCCCAACAATACAAGATACAATTCCTACGAGATAAAATCAGAGGAAGTACTGAAGGATGTAATTGAACGTCTGAAGGTCTCCGACCGGTTAACTGTTTCCGAACTCTCTGACAGCATCGAAATTGATAACGTCTCAAAAAAGGAAGATTATATCCTGACAGACTATGTTGTCCGTTATGAAAGGAACCCTAAGATTGAAGATATTAACCCGGAAATCGTATTAAGTACATTATTTGATTCTTATTATGATTATTTCGTAAGGAATTATACAACTAACAACCAGATCCTTGCCTATGATGAGCCAGATAAAGATAACTGTGATTATTTAAACCTCATTGACAAGATGGAGGTTGAGGTGAACCAGATACAGAATTACATCAATGACCGAATGAAGGAAAACGTCTCCCTTTTCAGTGATGGCACATCAGAATCCTATCAGTCATTGATGGAGCGTGCAGAAAACCTGAAATCAGTCGATTTAAAGAACCTTAGGAATGAAATCATCGAGAATGGTGTCACGATGGATCTGGGACTTATGACCAATGTCATTGCTTATAAGAATGAATTACTCAATATTGAGCAGAAAACAAACATGGCAGCCTATGAAACAAGGATGGAAGCAATTGACCTTTACGATTCAACCTTATTTCCAACCATATCCGTACCATCCGTCAATAACAATGAATATTACATATCAACCACAAAAACCGGACTTGATTACATCTTTGAAGAAGCCAAGCAATATCTAAATGCAAGCCTGGATGCGCAGAATGAAATCAGTTCCAATACCTATATCATCAACAAGATGACAGGAGATGATAAAAACAGGATGGATGAGACCCAACTGGACATCTGTATCCAGCAGGTTGAAGAGAAAATCAAGACGTTAGCTGATGATACAAAAACAACTGATAATGCTTACATTGAATACAAGACAAGGCAGTATTTAAGTTTCAAGATAAATAAGAAAGGAGCATGATATGGAAACCAATACAATATTCGACTATGTCTCCAGGTGGAAATATCTGATTATAGGATTATCCATTGCCGCAAGTGTCGTATTCTCCTTCTATTTGAAGTCAATACAGGAATATACCGCTTCGGTGACCATTGAATACAAGAACCCAGATGCAAAATATGGATATACCCCAGATGGGACGATCATTGATCCGTCAGAAATCTATTCCGCCAATATCATCTCCAAAGTGATTGAAGATATGAACCTGGACATGACAATAGACCAGATCCGGACTAAGTGCGAAGTTAAGGAAATCATACCAGAGGACGAGAAGGAAAAGAAAGAAGCCGCATATAAAAACAATGAGGAATATTTTTATTTTCCAACAAGGTATGAAGTGACCTATACGGTCGATTCGGAATATGATAAAACGTTTGCAATTAACATGCTGAACTCCATCATTGATAATTATTTCGCTTATTACAGTGAGGAATATATAAATAAAACGAACATCCCAGCAAATCCAGCCAGCCTGGTTGATTCCTCGTACGATTATATCGAGAATGCGGATATCATAAATAATACAACCAATAACATGCTCGGGTATCTAAAAACAATGGTGACGGAGTATCCAGATTACCGTTCATCAACCACAGGGTATGCGATGGATGATTTATATGAATTATACGAAACAATCAGCCAGACAGATATTCCTGCTTTATATGCAGTCATAATCGATAACCATGCCACTAAAAACAACACCTCATTGATGCAGGGATATACACAGGCGATTGACAGGAACAGAATCAGGATTTCAGATGTCAACGAAAACCTGGATGAAATCAGCAGCCTGATTGAAATGTACTCGGCAAAGAATAGTGCAGACCAGAACTATCAGATGGAACTGGATGATAATGAAATAGATAAGAACCGTAAGAATGTCATCAATTATGTTTATGAGAATGAATCCAACCCAAGTTCTACCTATGACAACATCATTAAACGCTTTATCGAATCAAAGGATGCCTGCAATTCGATGGAAATCGAAAATGAATTCAAGGATTATCTGTTATCCATATTTACGGATGCCGGCAATATGGAGGAAGAGGCAATCATCAATCACATCACGGAATCAACTGATTCCATAGTTGAGGAACTGGATGGATTATATGGGATTGTCCTAGACAGTGTAAAGGAACTGAACCAATATCTTGGGACGTCAAATATTTATAGCATAAACACTGCGTATGTATGTGAAAAGCTGAATATAAGGCTGTATGTGATGTTAGTCATGCTTGTGTTCATCATCATTGGAACGTTGGGTACAATCATCATCTGCAAGCTTGTTGATAACATCAAACACCTGATTTTCGTTGATGAAAAGACTTCCTTACCAAACAACAAATATTGTGACCTCATTATCTCGAATTATTCAAACAAGGTGCTTGATGACGATTTTTCTTTCATATTACTATCACTGGATAACCTCCAGGAAACAAACCGGACTCAAGGGTATCATGCCGGGGATAAAATGTTAAAAACATTTTCAGACATATTGTCCGATACAGTCAATACATTTGGGACAGTTGTATATAACAAGACCAACCAGTTCTTTGTTTTCCTGCCAGATAGCAACATGGCACAATCAGAACACCTCATACACGAATTAAAAAAGGCAGTAAAATCGTATGATACTCCTTATTCGATTGAGTTTTCATATTCCATTTCAGAAAGCAAGACTGACAATATTTATTCCATCCGTAAACTCATCGCTGAATCATTGGCTAAGATGGAAAAACAGAAAGAAGGGGAGGAGATAAATACAGATGAAACTAATCACCAGGAACATAAAAACTAAGATGAGACTCGTCATTTCCATACTTTTGGTCCTGTCTGTTGGAGCTGCCATCACATTGCTCCCTCATGACAGGATAGATACAACCTATTACAAGATATATAGTACAAAAATCAATCAGGGCATCAAGATTGTACAGCTGACAGACCTTCATTCATATGAATTCGGGGAAGAAAATGTGGACCTGATTGAAAAAATAAAGAATCTGCAACCAGATCTGATTGTCATTACCGGAGATATGATGAATTACCGAAATAATGATTATTCCGTAGTTGTAAGTCTTTGCACAACACTGGTTGAAGTTGCCCCCGTTTATTATTCTTTCGGGAATCATGAATATGACCAGTTCCTATTTGAGGATAAAGGGATAAAGGAAGTGTTAGAAGGAACTGGCATCCATCTGCTAAATGACCAGATAGAAACCACAACCATAAACGGAAACAGATTATCTATCTGCGGACTATCACAGAACGTGGAACAATATGACAAATATGGGGTCAAACTGATTGATGAATTCGAACAGACAGAAGGCCTGCGTATATTGCTTGACCATTACCCGGAACATTACTACGAAAAACTGGTAGCAAAGGATATTGATGTTACCTTTTCCGGACATGCACATGGAGGGCAGATCCGCCTTCCGGGAAATCATGGACTCTATGCACCAAACCAGGGATTCTTCCCGGATTTGACGGAAGGGCTGCATACTTATGAACATACAAACTTAATCATCAGCAGAGGACTGGGGGACCATACAATCATTCCTCGGATTAACAATAATCCAGAAATCGTAGTGACATACCTGGCTCCTCAGAAAGCAAACAGATAGTGGGGGTATTATGGATCATTTAGAGGGAAGATTTTCATTAAAGACAAAACCAATATTATATGTCATTTCTTCAACAGATAAACTATTAAGAGGAGTGAGGACGGATAGTTATGACCTTCACTTTATCAGTACTTATCACATGACGGATTACCAGATACTGAAGGAACTTTTGCATGTCCCTGTGGATGCGGTATATACAGATATGAATGACACGTACCTGATGAAAGGAATCCTTTCAATGGGAATCATCCTCTATAGCCATAATCCGGTTGATGGATGCAAAGGAAAGGAAATCAGAAAGTTCGGAACGGATATCTTTACATATGGAGGCATCCGTCATGCAAGGGCATATTTACATATGAAGCGCATATTTGATATCATGCTCAGCATTCCAGGGCTGATCATCGCGGCATTCCTGTTCCTGATATTTGCCCCATTAATAAAAATGGAATCAAGAGGTCCTGTCATATATAAGCAGGAGAGGGTGGGATATAACGGGAGAAGGTTCTATATCTACAAATTCAGGACAATGTATAAGGATGCTGACCAGATTAAGGAAAAGCTAAGGAAAAGAAATGAAATGGATGAGCAGATATTTAAGATAAAAAATGACCCACGGATAACGAGGACCGGCCAGTTCATGAGGGTAAGGAGCCTGGACGAATTCCCACAGTTTTGGAATGTCCTAAAAGGAGAAATGAGTGTTGTCGGCACAAGGCCACCTTCTGTTGATGAACTGTTACGCTATAAACTGCATCACAAGAAACGACTTCTTTGTAAACCAGGAATCACAGGAATCTGGCAGGTGAATGGACGTAATGAAATCACTAAATTTGAGGATATTCTAAAAATGGACATGAAATACATACGCAACTGCAATATTTTTCTTGATTTGTGGCTCGTTTTAAAAACCATTACATGCATCATAAAAAAGGATGGAAGATGAATATATGAAAATATTGATTGTTAATAAATTTTTATATCGAAGAGGCGGAGCTGAATCCTATATTCTTGATTTGGCTGGAGAACTCTTAAAGCAAGGACATGAAGTACAGTTTTTCGGTATGCATGACCAGCACAATGAAGTTGGGAACAGGGCTGGGGCATATACCTCCAACGTGGATTTCCATGAAAAACGTCTTTCGGCTGTTTTATATCCATTTAAGATCATTTATTCGATTGAGGCACGAAACAAAATCAGGGCTGTCATTGAGGATTTCAATCCGGATATCATTCATCTGAATAATATAAACTTTCAGATTACCCCATCCATCATAGATGAAATCAGGAAATATGGCATCCCAATTGTCCAGACAGTTCATGATTTTCAGATGGTATGTCCCAATCACTTACTTTTTAATCCGAATACAAACAAAATATGTTCGAAATGCATCCTTCACTCAAAATGGAACTGTACAAAGAATAAATGCATACACAAGTCATATCTTAAAAGTCTGATCGGTTCGGTAGAAGCTTCCCTTTATAATGCTAAACAGACCTATGCAGGGATAGATGCATTCATCTGCCCAAGCCATTTCATGGAAAATACCTTGCTTAAGGACCCGATATTCCATGGAAAAACCACATTTCTTCGCAACTTCAGTAAGGAGTGTTCCAGTCATCAATATGACAAGAAGAATTATATCCTGTATTTTGGAAGGCTATATGAAGAAAAAGGGATTCGTAATCTGGTACTTGCTGCAAAAGAATTAAAGGATATCCATTTCATCGTTGCTGGAGAGGGACCTCTCAGCTATCTATGCCAAGACATACCGAATCTGAAGTTTGTAGGCTTTAAGACTGGAAATGAGTTGGAACAGTTAATTGCAGAGGCGAGATTATGTGTTTACCCATCAATATGGCTTGAAAACTGTCCATTATCCATCATTGAAGCACAAAAACTTGGGACCCCGGTCATCACCTCACCGATTGGTGGGATGAAGGAGCTTGTACCAAAACAGCTGCTGACTAAATCAGTAACCGCACAATCATTGGCTGAATCCATTGCAAGCATTTATAAAGACGAACGCCTGCTCCAGGAAATGACCATTCGCTCAAAAGAAAAGGCATTAGAATACCCATCCCTTCCGGACTATGCAGAACAGATAGTTGCAATCTATGAAAGGAATATTAATAAATATGTTAAGAGTAAGCGTAATCGTACCTGTTTATAATCTCGAAGGATACATAGCAGAATGTATCACAAGTATACAGAATCAAACGTATCAGGACTTACAAATCATCATCGTAGATGATGGATCAACGGATGCAACGTTTCATATATGCGGTGAGATTGCCAAAAAAGATAAACGCATCAATCTCTATCGCATTGACCATGGGGGAGCTGCTGCTGCCAGGAACGCCGGCCTTGCCCATGTAGAGGGAGACTGTATATTCTGGGTTGACGCAGATGATACCATCCATCCGCAGGCATTGGAAATATTGACTCACATGATGACAGAGACAAATGCTGACATATCTAAAATCGAACTGACAGAAAAGGCAATGTCTTTCCATGAGGGCATAGTGGTCTATAAAAAGCAGGAATACTTCAGGAAAGTATTAACAGATGAAATAAAATCTTATATGGCAGGTACTTTATTCAAGAAAGAACTTTTTGACGGAATCCGGTTCCCGGAAGGCATGATGGTAGAAGATTATGCTGTTTATCCAGATGTCGTAAACAGAGCAGAAATAATTGCTGCAACAAATAAAAACTTATATTTTTACCGCAGATGCAGGCACGGAAGCGAGACAGATATTGGAAAGAACCAAATCTGTGGTCTGTGGGCAAGAGCATACCTTACAGCCAGACGATATGAAATATATAAAGATGAGTACCAAAAAGAAAGTGAGATTGTTCTGTCACAGGCGGTTTCCTATACAAACATCACATATATGAAAATGACGAAAAAAGGTGGATACGAAGAGGAAAGGAGCCTCCTATACAATTTTCTCAAAAAAAACAAAGGAACAATCTGCCGGAATCCATATATCTCACATTATAAAAAGAAAGTTGCTATCTCCATCATTAACCACTCAGCTATGGTATATGCATTTGCTTATCTTCACGAGCTGAAAAGTAGAATAAAATCTGTCTATAAAGGGAGGAAAAAATGAACGTTTTAGTCATTGGTGCTGGCTATGTAGGACTTGTAACAGGCGTCTGTCTGGCCGCAAACGGGCATGAAGTTTCTATTATTGATACAAATGAGGAAAAAGTTAACAAATTAAAAAATGGTATCAGCCCAATTTATGAACCGGGTTTAGAACAGCTGATGAAATTACATAAAACCCGGTTATCATATGCAACACAACTAAATGAGTCCTGTAAGGATAAACATATCATCATGATTTGTGTGGGGACCCCACAAAGGATGGACGGGGCAGCAGATTTAAGTTATGTAATGAATGCAATGCAAAACATCATCGAATATGCAGACGAGGGAACCATTGTGGTAACAAAATCAACCGTTCCAGTCGGAACAAATGATAAATTACAGTCCATTGCCGATGCATCCGGTAAAAAACTGTACCTGGTTTCCAATCCGGAATTCCTGCAGCAGGGAAAAGCCGTCATCAATACCATGCATCCAAGCCGCATTGTAATCGGAGTGGAAGAACCATATGCAAAGAATATCATGGAAACCCTTTATATGAATCTGGATGGGAAGAAGCTGTTCATGAAGCGCAGCAGTGCTGAGATGGCAAAATATGCATCCAATAACTTCCTTGCATTAAAAATATCCTATATTAATGAAATAGCAAACCTTTGTGATGCTGTGGGGGCTGATGTTATGGATGTAGCAGATGCCATGGGATACGATTCAAGAATCGGAAGTGAATTTCTGCATCCAGGCATTGGATTTGGAGGATCCTGTTTTCCAAAAGATACAAAAGCCTTAATTCATCAAGCAGAAGAGTGCGGACTTTCTCTTAAGACAATAAAATCATTAGTGGAAGTCAATGAACAGCAGAAGTACCGTCTGATTGAAAAAGCAGAGAAAGAGCTTGGAAATCTGAAAGGAAAGACCATATCCGTACTTGGGCTTACGTTCAAGGCTGGAACAGACGATCTTCGTGAATCACCTGCAATTCCAATCATACAACATCTTCTTAAAAGAGGGTGTGTCATCAATGCCTGGGATCCTTTCGGAAAAAGTGCCTGTGAGGAGTATTTCCATGATTCCGTCACATTCTGTGAGTCAATTAAGGAATGTATCCTGGATGCTGACTGCTGTTTCATTACAGCGGGATGGGAGGAAATCATACAGACCCCTCCAGAAGTATTCATTAAAAACATGAAATCCCCCATTATCTTTGATGGAAGGAACTGCCTTGATAAAGAACGGTATAAACATGCCGGAATCAAATATGAGGGGATTGGAACGAAATAGAGGTAGCCTATGGATGGACGTTTAAAGAAAAGTAAAAGAAACCTATATTATGGAATCCTTTATCAGGTTTCTTATGTCTTTTTGAATTTTATAACACGTATGGTCATGATCCGTTCTATTGGTATGACAAGTGTAAGCCTGAATGGCCTGTTTTCAGAGGTGTTGTCTGTATTATCGCTTGCAGAGCTTGGCATTGGTTCCGCGATTGTATATAGCTTATATGTTCCATTAGCATTGGATGATACGAAAAAGGTAACCAAAATCATGAATCTCTACAAGATATCATATCGTGCCATTGCCGGAGTCATCGCGATAATTGGGATTTTGTTATCCCCATTCATTCCTCGTCTGATTACGAATACGGTTATTGATAATCATTACCTGATTTTTGTGTATTTTTTATTCCTTACACAAACGTCTACATCCTACCTGTTTTCATATAAAGCATCTTTGTTGAATGCAGATCAAAAATCATATGTTGTATCCATCCAGACGATGATTACACGGGTTATATTCTTTTTCCTGAATATAGCCTGCCTTGTTTTATTCAGGAATTTCATGTTATATCTGATTCTTGATATACTCCAAACGCTGGTGACAAATATCTTCATTTCAAGAAAAGTGGATGAAATGTATCCATATGTAAAGGGAACCGATAAGCTAAACAGTGAGGAACGAAAAGCAATTTTTTCCAATATAAAACATTTGTTCATTGGCAATTTATCAGGAAAAATCACAAACTCATCAGATAATATTTTAATCTCTCTTTTAGTCGGTACAAACTTTATTGGTCCATATTCACAATATTCCATGTTCATAAATGGGATCATGCGTTTGTTCAATCAGGCATGTGGATCCATAACTGGAAGCGTCGGGAATCTCCTCGCGACTGAAAGCCATATGAAATGTAAACAGACATTTGAAAACATCTCGTTTATTTTCTTCATGGCCGCAAGTACCTGTGCCTGCTGCTTTTATGTACTGATCAATCCATTCCTTTCCATTTTTATCGGACATGATTATATCATGAGCGATAGGATTGTTTATGTATTATCCGTTAACCTGTTCTTTTCAATATTGAAAATGCCGTTATGGACGTTCGTCAGTGCCTCTGGACTGTTTAAGATAGATAAATATATTTCTATCATCGGAAGTTCTTTAAACCTGATTGTGTCAATTATATTGGGGATGAATTATGGAATCACAGGTATATTTATTGGAACATTAATCAGCCTTATTATTCAATCCTTTCTTAAACTGGAACTGTTTTATAAAGTTTTTTTAGAGGATTCAGGAAAGAGAGTGATTATACAATGGATATCTTACTTTATTTTGTGTGTAGTAGAACTCATTCTTTGCAAACAGATCATTGAATTATTTTCATTTGGTTATATAATTCAAAACTTCATTATAAAAACAATTATATCCTCAACATTACCAATCTTGTTAAATGCCGTTTTCCTACATAAATCAAAGGCGTTTTGTTATTGGTATAAAATATTGTCAAAGAAATAAAATAACTGTTTCCATAAAAAAAGAGACCTATGGGTCTCATTTTTTATATTTATATAGGTAAAATATCTTTACTGGCTGATTTTAAATTACTTATATTTTCTTTCTGAAATCTTGTATATCCGTTCAATATCTGTTTTTGGGACTTTTACATAAAAACCTGCCATAAACTTGTCTTCATATGGAGCATAACCTAAAGCAGATATGTGATTCTTAGGAAGAATATAATAAGCACCTTTATCATAATAAGCGTTTTCAAACGGATTTTTATCATTTGCATCAAATGTTATTGTCAAAAAATAGGAAGTTCCTTTTATCTCAACATACCATTTATGGTAAAGGTGTTCGTATTTTCGTATTTCACAATCCATCAAACATCTGTATGCTTTCAAATATTTTTCAGGACGCCCATAATAGAAATCAAACAGTCCGTCACAATAGTCCAGCCATTCCTGATATGTCCCGAATTTCGGGATCCAGTAGTGATTATTAGAAAAATCATCCTCAGGAACAATTCCAGAGGTTATGTAGTTTAAATAGGTCCTTATAATATGTCTTGATCGGTCTGCACAGCCAGAAGAACCACATCTGCTACTGTGAAAACGTTGGATATGAAAGTCAAGATAATTATAGTGGATATAAATAAATGAAAGTTTGTCGTTGACATCTGTTTGTGTTGCTTCGGCCACTAACTGCTCAAGAGAATTATTTACATCATACATGAAACCATAAAAGAACTGATCTGGATCTGACATGTCAAGATTGATTGACTTAAGTTGTCCAGCTACATCATTTATGATTCGCTTTCCTTTTTCCGTATCTTTTTTGCAAACAGCTCCAATCAAAGAAGTAATTGTCTCTTCCAATGCAGATTCAAATTCTGTAATATCATTACTCATTTTTTCTCTCCTTTTATCAATTTTTTATAGTATGTATATCTTTTTCTGGAAGCAATAAATTTATTCCAAATAAATAAGCCACATTATATAGTTATAAAAACAAAAGGAGAGTATAATCATGAACAACACATCAAAGATTTCCTATCAGACATCTGTTTCTCAGTCCTTGAGTACAAGAGCCTATAATGTATTAATCGGACTTTTCATTTTCATGGGAATAGGCGTCACTGCACTGACCATGTTCGTAATGAAGGATTCGGTTGGGCTTATTGCAGTCCATCCAATTGTATTCTCAATCCTATATCTGGTGGTTGCATTAGTTGGTATTCGTTTCGTACATACCTCTGGTTCCATGCTGACTGCATTCCTTGGTTATATGCTGCTCACGATACCAACCGGATTATTATTGGCGACATGGGTTCCTCACGAATCAGCAGATGCCATTCTTTATGCTGCCTCTCTTACAGTAGCCATTGTAGGTACGATGATCATCCTGGCGACAATCTTTCCAAACGCTTTTCTCTCCATGGGAAGGATCCTTTTTGTTTCACTGCTTTCATTCATCCTTGTGGAAATTGTTATGCTCATTTTCTTTCGAGGAGAGCCGGCGTTTATGGATACCATCTGTATCCTGATATTCACCTTATATGTAGGTTATGATTGGGCAAAAGGAATTAAACAGGAGAATACCGTTAAGAATGCCATGATTGTGGCCATTGAACTATACCTGGACATCATCAACATATTTATCCGTATCTTAAGTTCCAATTCCAGATCGAGGAAATGATGATATGCTGCCTCAACAAAGGTAATAGCAAAAAAAGTATACTCACATATTAGCACAAAGAAAACGATTTAGATCAGAAAATAAATAGGAAAGAAAGGGGGATTTTTTCCTCCTTTTTTAATTGTCATCGAAAAAACCACAACATTATAAACCTGATGAAAGACAAATGGAGGTTTAACACCCAACGGAAAGGATGATAAAAATGGATTTTATGTATGGAATATTATCACACAACGATTTATGTAAAGAGATCCCAAATGCTTCCAATATGACGGTCTACAGCGACAGACTATGGCAGTGGGATTATGAAAAGTATGAGTTTGCACGACAGAAGGTTTTTAAGGACAAGGGACAAGTATTTTGGGGTGAGACAAAGGAAAAATGCTCTGAATTCCTAAGTCTATATTTCGGCCGGGAGATAAAGGTAATCAATATGTATGACCACGAGAATGTATCAAATGGAATGCCATTAACAAGATTTGACTGTATTGATGTGGAAAAAGCGAATAAGGAAGACGAATGATTCTTAAGGAGGAAAAGTATGATTAATTTAGCCGGAGATTTAAATTGTGATGAAACCATACGTAAGGAATTGATGGAAGCAGGAATCCAGATTGGCCATGTAAACAGGAGGACAGACAAGGAAGTTCCCGCAAGCTTAATAGGGTTCTTAAATGGATTTGTATTTGTAAGAGGGTGGCGTTATTGGATGGTAACTGGGGACATGCCTTTAGCCGAGGCAGATTATATCTATAATCATTACTCGGACCTCATGATCCGATGCGCAGGAGATTGCGGCAACCCGCCACCAATTAAGTGGGCGCAGCCAAAAGATAGGGATGAGTACTTTGTCGGTTTAATAAGCCAGATAGAGGATAAGAAAATTTCCATTGATGAAGCAAAAGTACTCTATGAAGAATATAAAAAAGGTCATGACTTATTTATAAAGTCGTACCATGTTGACACAATGCAGGGACTTAAGATACTTGCAAATATCATCCGCGATCACAACATTATGTCGGAGCTATACATAGAGAATGCTTAAAGATAGGAACAGTATAGGTTGAGAAAATAAGATTACACATGATAATCCATTCTTCCAAACAAAAAGAGGGAACCTCCCTCTTTTTATTTTGTCAATTACAAACAAGAATGCTCCGGCCCCTTCAGGTAGTGAGATGAATTGTATTATTCATATAATTAACATTGGCTCACAATTCAGTTATAATAAACTTAGAAACCGTAAAATATACAAAGTATCAAGCTGGGAGTGGTTCAACAAATATCAGACATATCTTCATACTTATTGCTAAAAAAATCATATAACAGCAATCCCTAATAGAATGTTTTCTTTAATTGCATCCCAGTTTGGATTCATATCAGTATCCAAATCCAATCCATATTTCAAAAAAAATAATTCAGTCCAATTTACGACATCACTATCGCCAATACTGAGAGGGCTCAATTCAGATGTGGATGAAAATGGAGGCTCAAAAGTAGGATAGTACTCAAATTTTGAGGCAAGACCAAGATCGATATAGGATTGTATAATGCTCCAGCTTCTGTTTATGTTTCTGCGAATACGTTCATTATCGCCTTCTGATCCAAAAGCTGTCATAAAATCGGAATTATAACTGTTTCCATAAATCGGGATATATCCCCTTAGTTGCTTTCCATCCCAATAAATGATGTAGAATATGGGACATTCCCAATCACCTCCAGCTTGGCACCCAAGAAACGTTAGACCGTTTTCCAGCGTATGGATTCCCATTAAGGCATCCTCGTCGTAATCTCCAAACATCTCCTCATGTGATATTGTAAAGTTTTCCTCATCAAAGACAATCACGGATAGATCTTTTTCTATTTGTGGAGAAAGCCCCTTAAAGAACCTAACTTCATCCAAACGCGAAATTGGGCTTGAATATTTACATTTGCTATGGGCTTCTAAAATTTTTAAAGTTAATTCTCCTTTGCTAATCCTTACAGCTTTCCTGCCTCCAATTTTTATTCTTGATTTTTGATTGTCATTTATAAATTTCATGTTATCTCCTTCCATATTTCTTACAGTAATAGTATGTTATGATGTCTGAACTTCAAAAAACAATTATTTCTTATTCATTTCATTTATTTCGTCTCTTTATTTTTTTCACATACTTTCTATGTAGTTATCAAATCAAAAAAGGAGAATTGTATGAAAAAGATTTCTAAAATTGTTCTAACCGGAGGCCCGTGTGCTGGCAAAACAACTGGTATGAGTTGGATCATTGATAACTTTACAAAGCGGGGGTACAAAGTCCTTGTGGTGGCAGAAACGGCGACAGAATTAATTGAAGGCGGTGCATATCCATGGGAGGTCATTAGTTCCGTTGAATTCCAAGTTGCATTATATAAGATGCTCAAGGAAAAAGAAGCTACATATGAAGCAATTGCAAGGAATCTGCAGGCAGAGAAAGTGCTGATTGTATGTGACCGGGGAGCATTGGATGCAGAGGCTTATTTGACGAGTGAACAGATACAAGAATTTCATGACCAGGTTGCACTGGGCTCATTACAGATGATGGAAGACTATGATGCGGTGTTCCATTTAGTGACGGCTGCAAAAGGTGCGGTTGAGTATTATACAACCGAAAACAATGAGTCAAGGAAGGAAACTCCTGAACAGGCGGCCGAACTAGATGATAAAACAATCGCTGCATGGACAGGCCATCCTCATTTAAGAATCATCGATAACTCCACTCAATTTGAAAAAAAGATGCTGCGTCTTGTTACGGAGATATCATCATTCCTTGGGGAACCGGAACCATTCGAAATTGAAAAGAAATTTTTAATCGAGCGCCCGGATATTTCCATGCTTGAATCACTTCCAAACTGTCAGCGTGTTGAAATCTTACAGACATACCTTCTTGGTTCTTCAGAAGAGGAGGAAACAAGGGTACGGCAGCGTGGGGATGGAAAATCATTCTTATTCACAAAGACATCTAAAAGGGTCGTGACGGAACAGAAGAGGGTAGAAGTCGAAAAGAAACTGACCATGTCTGAATACTGCATGGAAATCATGAATGCGGATACACGGCTTCGTCCAATCAGGAAGACAAGATATTGCCTTTCTTATAATGATTCATATCTTGAAATTGATGTATATCCGGACCATATTGAACAGCTGCATGGCAGATGTATCCTTGAAGTAGAACTTCCTTCGGAAGATGCTGGCTATTCAATCCCGGACTTTATCCATGTGATAGAGGATGTGACGGAAAACCGGCTGTATAAAAACCACACACTGGCTGGTGGTACAGCATGAGGAGATACAGCATAAACACATAAATGAAAAGCGGAGTAATCCGCTTTTTGTTAACCATATTATCACATCGAAATCCACGCCATAATAACCATGTCTAATAGAAGAAAGGAGAATAAAACTTATGCGTAGATTTTTAGAAAAAGTCAGAAGAGGTGTTTCAAGAAACACTGCCAAAGAGTTGATGGCCTTACAGTTAGATTTACAGCATTCTCAATCTGAAACAGTGAAGTTGCAGAAAGAACTGAAATCCTTACAATCAAAGCTGCAACATTCTGAATCCGATAATTTGAAGTTACAGGATGAACTGGAATCCTTAAAAGGAGAATTAAGAGAATATTCCAGCCGGGAGGACTTGTTATATGATCAGTTATATGAGTTTGGCGATTTAAAACAAAAGGCTGAGAAACAAGAAAAATTACTTGACCTCATTGGTATAGGAATAACAGATACGGTCATAAACACGATAGAGCAGAAACTAAAAGCTGGTCTTTCAGGAGGGGAACTTTATGGAATGTTCTCATCGGTAGATGAAGGCCCATGGGAGCCGTGTCCGTGCCTGGTTTCCGCTTGTAGGGAAATCCTTGGCGATACGGAAATTCATCATCTGTTCCCTGAAGAAGACAATTTAGGGATGTTTGAGGAATTGGATCCATATGAAGAGATGGATTGGCGTGAAAAACATGCATTTGGAGAAATAGTAAATTCCCATTTCTCTGGAATGTATGAATTCTGTGATTATGAGATAGATATGGAAAGTGAGGCTTATCTGGATTACAGGAAACGTTTATATGAAAAAGCAGTCATGCGTCTGTCAAAAACATTCCCGCTTGAAATGTTTGCCTCCAACCCATCATTTTTTCTAAGTAAGTAAATGCGTGAAAGAAAAGGAGAAATCAATATGAAAAAAAGAACCTTTATGCTGTGTATCTTATCAGTCCTGTTATTAGTAGTTTCAGGATGTGCCAAAAATGGTCCGGCAGATACGGAAACAGACTGGACAACCATCATGAATGTGAACTGGGATGAACATTCGGTCAAACTTGACACAGGGATTGACATGGCTTATATGACTTGCGGACCAGAAGATGGAACCCCGATTGTATTAATACATGGGGCTACGGATAGCCGGAATTCATGGTCGCAGCTGGCCCCAATACTTTCGGATGCAGGTTATCACTGTTTCATACCGGAATTAAGAGGACATGGTAAGACCAGTAAGCCAGTTCCACCAGTTGAGGGATATACAGTGGAGCAGCATACCAAAGATATTCTTGATTTCATGGACAAGATAAACCTGGAGCATGCAACCATCGTTGGCCATTCTTTGGGTTCCATTATCACTCAGGAACTTTTAATTACCACTCCTGAGCGGGTAGATAAAGCTGTACTGATATCCTCAACAGCAAGCATTGTTGGGAATCCAACCGTTAGCTGGATTTTAAACGGGGATGGAACGGATTTTCTTGGAGTAAATGGATATAGCAAGGAGCGTAAGATCCCGGATGAGTTCATTAAATCATGGACAAGTACCAGCAATGAAGCTGAGGATTTCCAAAAGGCTGTTTACGAACATGCAAAAAGCCTTCCTTATGAAGCATGGTATGGGATATTTAAAGGTTGTGACCAGGTAGACAATACACAAAGACTGTCCTCTGTGACTGCTCCTGTGGATGTCATCTGGGGTACAGGGGATGAGTTGTTTTTAAAAGAAGATCAGGAGCTATTACAGCTATCATTATCCAATGCTGATTTACAGACACTGGATATCAATGGTGCGACGCATAACATCCATTGGGACAGTAAAAATATCTGTCAACAGGTTGCTGATGAGATCATACGGTTTGTAAATGAAAAATAACAAATGGAGATAAAGGAGCAACGCCATGTATACGATTATATGGATTATACTTAACCTGATATTGATTTTCGGATGTGATGTTAGCCCACGTGGTCCCATCTTTTGGGGCATCCAGGCACTATTTGCAGTTGGGGCTTTCACCATTCCAATGTAAGAAACAGATACGATTCAAAAACCGCTGAGAAGCGGTTTTTATTTTTTCATAGATGACAACATAATATCAATATCAAACAAAAAAGGAGTGTAATCTGTTGGCAAAACTTTATTTTAGATATGGAGCAATGGGAAGTTCAAAAACAGCAAATGCATTGATGGTCCACTATAATTACATGGAAAAAGGCCAGAAAGCTATCTTATTAAAACCCCAAGTCGAAAACAGAGATGGTGATTACGCAATACGCTCAAGGATAGGATTGGAAGCTGAATGCATCACGGTTGAAGACTTTATAAGATATATAACAGATCATTGGTTTCAAAAAGGCGAAACAAAAGAGCCGGTAGGGTACAATCTCAATCAAGGAATCAGCGCAGATAAAAACCATGAAATATCAATTACTTTAAAAGATATCAAAGCAATCATCATCGATGAAGCTCAATTCATGTCCGTTGAACAGGTTGGGTTGATGGCAACCGTTGTTGACCAATTTAACATATCTGTCATCTGTTATGGACTACGTACGGATTTTACCGGGCATTTATTTGCCGGCTCCAAACGTCTCATGGAATTAGCAGATGTGATAGAAGAAATTCCAACTATTTGCTGGTGTGGGAAAAAGGCACATTTCAATGCCCGTATACTGAATGGGCAGGTAGTAAGGGATGGGGAACAGATTGTCATGGGTGGTAATGATACCTATATGTCTTTGTGCCGGAAACACTATATGGAAGGGAAAGTAGGAGAGGAGAGTACATGATTAAGCATTATGTCGAATATGGAGCCCTAGCCCAAGGAGATTTTTTGTGGATTTAAGCGAAAAGGAACTTTCTCAGGATGAATATGAAAATATCACGGAATTAGATTTCATAAAGAATTGTGATTTCTTCCGTTTTTTCGATAGAGAGGAATCTTACACTGAATATGGAGATGTAGTAATGGGAGAAAAGAAAAATATCTCTGGATGGTTCTATCGGACCGGGACTGTTAAGACACTGGAAGAGGTGGAAAAAGAAATGCCAAATTCGAAACTTCTTCAAAAAATGGAATCAAATAACTGGGAACGTGTCATCTGCATTTCCGATTATTTCTGTCATTTATCAAAAAAAGATATAAGGATATAAGCATATTCCAATATACCCATATAACAAAAACCAGGAGCAATTTCCTGGTTTTTTACGATTCATTAATGAGAACTATTCCTGTATGATTTCCTCATATTGATAAATATTGGGATACCAGGACAGAAAATGTACACGTTTTCCACAGATGGTAAACTTGTAAGTCTTGCCAACTGTTATGTTTGGATACATATCAGAAGAGTCGAAACGCATCTGAAACAGGCTGTCAGAAACCTGGAAGACCTGTGTTTCATCCTTTTCGTCCACACTATAAATCAGATATTGGCTGTTTTTGTTATGGTTCTTGATTCCTTTATCAACAACCGTGACTACCACTTCACGTTCGTCAACAACCTTATTGATGGCAGGAGCTGCTGTCTCCATGAACGCAACAATGATTACTACAACTGCCAACACCATCGTTAAAACAAAATCCCAATCCATTTTCATTCTTCTTTTCATCATTATGACCACCTTTCTTTTCCACATAACTAAAGTCATTTTCAGATATTGGGTTATGAAATCTTTTTTAATGGCACCTTATGGCATCCGCTCTCATTCCATTTCTCCAATAATCATTATCCATACTGAATATGCTGTTTTTTCTCAGCATATAAAAGAAAATCTAAAACCATTCCACACAGAAAAAGACCATACTGGAAGCATAAAACAAAAAAGGAGAGAAACCATCCATGATATATACGACATATTTTGCAAAACTAAAAAAGCTCCCTGACAATGTGATTCCGATTTCCATCTGCGGGAAAGCCCCTGGTTGGTATGGAGGACTTCAATACAAAAAACTTGCCCCCAAGTATGATTTCTTCATCAAATGGAAAGATCCTGAAAGTCCTCAATATCACGATAACGAATATTATACGGAGTGTTTCCAGGAGCAGGTATTAGGTGAAAAATCTGTTTCTGATACCGTGGCTGAACTGTTTGATTTACTAAATGAGGACCAGAAACGTTTAATCAACCTGTGTAACTGCCCACCATGGGAGAATAGGGATTTGCATATTGCTCTTGTCTGTTATGAGAAAACGTGTGACTTCTGCCATAGGCATCTGGTTGCAGACTGGTTTTCAAGCCATGGAATACAGGTAGAGGAATGGGACGGATGACTTTAAAAAGAGGTGAGAGCCTCTTTTTTCAGTGGTTTCCTTCATCAGAATTCATTTTATCCTTTTCCATTTCGCAACATATTTTTAATAGACGTAAATAAAGAATAAAGGAGAAAAGCATGTTTGGTTATGTAAAATGTTATGCACGGGTTGTCTGTAAAAAAGATGACGTTTCAAGTATAGATCATGTAAAAATACATGGAAATTTCGAAAACGATTTTACGAGGGAACATTTTGAAAAATACGCAAATCAGATCATCAGTAACTTCATAAATAAAGGCTGGGAGAGTGTTGATATATATCCGTGTACGGAGGAAGAGTATGAGACTGGTATTGAAGAAGAAACCGATATCATTGGTTACCTAAATATCTATTTCAAAATCATTGCCAGAAATGAAAAGGATACAATCGTACAGTATTTCAATATTAATTCTGATTTCAGGAACTTTTTTGACACAAGCCTGTTTTATACCCTGACAGAAACCTGCAAAGACTTCTTCCGGCAGAATGGCTATCATTCCACAAATGTCACAACCTGTACAAAAGAGGAATTTGATTCATGCCCATCTGAGGGACAGAAGGTTTACAAAATGAGGGAAACAGAAGAAACAAAAGCATAAAAAGAAAGCAGAGGTATCATTATGATCAAGAAAGCCCTTTATGTAATCGAATGGGAAAACGGAAAAAAAACCAGTACAGAATGTGAGGTTGATATGGATGACCACTCCATCCATAACATTGGAAAAATTAAGAAAATGAATTCCGACATGAATGGCGAGTATGTTGATATTGATGGAACCCGTTATCTGGCCGTAAGCGAGGATTTCCGGTTTGACGATGATAACATCTTTTACTACTCATAGGAATTAAACAAAAGCCCATCTTGCGTATGGGCTTTTATTATGCTCAAAAAAAGCAACACATACTTATTTCGTAATTGATAAATAGAGAAAAATGAAGGAGATATATATGAAAATTACAGATTTAGAAGACGGATTAAATGAAATCAAGCTCGCTGTATCAAACATTGAGGAAAAGGAAACTAAAACAAGGAAGTTCTATTCCGTTGTCACATTAATGGATGGAGAGCAGTCCATTGAGGCAAAGATGTGGACGGAAAAGGATCTTTTACGTTTCATGCCAGGTGATGTCATCAATTGCAGGATTGAAAAGCAGTATTATCAAGGAAATGTCAGTTATATATTAGGAAAGGACTACGAGGTAACGGAAGATGATTTTGAGGATTATCTGCCGAAGGCCCCAATCGATGCACTGGATGTATATGGGGACATGCTTTCAACCGTCAATCATTTTACAAATGAGAAACTGAAAAAAATCGTTCTATCCATCCTCAAGGATGAGAAGGAGAACTTTTTAAAAGCTCCTGCTGCCAAAAAAGTACATCACAACTATGTGGCAGGTCTTGCATTCCATGAGGGGCGAATGTTAGAACTGGCTAAAAAGATTGTCGAAGTATATCCCAACATTGATGAGGACCTTCTTTATGCCGGAACTATCATGCATGATATCGGAAAAGTATATGAACTGGAGCAAAACTATGCCGGGGCAATCGAGTATACCGTTGTTGGCAATCTGCTCGGACATATGATCATTGCTATCCAATTGATTGAAAGGAAAGCCATCGCATTAGGGATTGATCCTGATGATGAAATCATAATGCTTTTAAAACATATGATTGCTTCACACCATGGGGAACCGGAAACAGGTGCCATCACAAGGCCGGCAACCAAAGAAGCCATGCTGCTGCATGAGATAGATATGATTGACAGCAGGATCTGGCAGTTTGAAAAAGCAGAAGCAGAAACGGATCCAGGTGCTTTGTCGGAACGTATTTTTGGTCTTGAATCAGTTGTTTACCGTCCAACAAGTAAACGGTTGCTTTTATAATTGAGATTGGAGGCTGTCATAAGATGGAAAATAAAAAGACGATAGAAGAATTGGAGCATCTCCTTGCATTGGAAAAGGAGCGTACGAAACAATTTATGGATGCATTCCAGGTGCTAGAGGAATCTTTAAACAATCCATACAGCTATGAAACACTGAAACATCAGATGAAAATGAAATCCTATAAGGACATCATGTCAAGGGATAGCAAGCCGATAGCAAATCTGATTTTAAATATCGGAGGATTGGATTTCTGTGAGGCTGTTGATTTGAAAAAAAATGGCGGCTGTGGACCTAAATATTGCACTGACTGCATTCATGACTATCTTGAGAAGACATTTTCATCAACAAATCAAGCTTGGATTATTATATCAGACAGATATCCAAGCTTAGAGGAATGTCATTCAAATGATAACCGGTTCATTGTTACTGACGGACAGCATCGATACCAAAGACTGTTTGATTATGAGAACTCATGTTTTATAGAACCTTTTTATATGGGGACTGTTAAGACACATGTTGACAAATGTGTCATTGCATGGCAGCCATTTCCATCTGCTGCAGGAGTGATTGAGAAAGTAATGGAAAATGAGAAGTCAGAAATATGTGGTGTGACAAATTGTGCCTGTTGTCATTGCAACCCAGGCCCATGCGAAAGCCGGATATATAAATAAAAGCGGGAATACCCGCTTTTTTAATATTCAACAACCCATCTTCCCTTACAAGTCAAGACCGCTTCTGCTGCTGGTTTGTGTACCTCCAGGCAATCATCAACTTCCGCATCACCAATCATATCATCCGCCTTAATGAGTTTATGATAGTAACATGTCTTGCAATTACCAGCCTCTTTTGAGATTTTTCGCATTGCTCCTATTTTTTTCATCATAAAATACCTCCATTATTTAATGTTATCTTTAGTAGTATGAAATATCGATACAGCAAATGTGAAAACAGGAAAACAAAAAAGGCCTTAAGGCCTTTTTAATATACGAGATCACAATCCCCATTGGTATAATGGCTGAAGAAAACAATATCATGATCAAGCTTGAAACCAAATTCATGCCCACCATTTGACTCAATTGAAACAATGTGGCAGGAGACGTAACCGCGTTTTTTATCAACCCAGACAATGACACGTCCAAGCTCAAAATCCTGCGTTCCATCAATGGCATAGACAATGCCATGTTCCCTTGTACGGTATGCTTCTCTTCCTTTTTCATCTAATCCACATCTCATATCCTTATCCTCCAATTGTGTTATGTATATTTGGTTTTTATAGATACCCTCCATATATCTTTTATACTATCCAGTATGTGATATTTTTTTCTGCATAAAAATCATCCTTTTTTACATTTTTTCTATTCATCTTCAAAAAAAACTTACATACTAAGACTGTAACGTGATTGATAGAGCAAACACTTACAAAATAAAATATAACAAAAGGAAGGAAAAGATACTATGAAATATAGATGTAATACTTGTGAGAAGGAAATGAATTTAGCGAAGGGAGCACGTTTCTGCCCGACCTGTGGAACTGAACTGGAGAGAGTCATTCAGCCTCATACCGGCAGCTTAAAGGACAAGGTAATCGAAAAGTATAATGCTGGCACTCCAGTAAGACAGATTGCTGTTGAGTTAAAGGCAAACACACTTACGGTATGTGAAATCGTTACGAAGGCACTACTTCCGACAGGGGTTGTACCAAATTTTGTACAGATGGAGTATGTTGATGAAATCAAGTCCCTCGTTGGTGATGGACAGCTCAAGCAGCTAAAGCCGATTAAGGAACAGCTTCCGGCAGAGTGTACATATGAAACAATTGCATATGTTGTAAATGAAGTCAGACGTGAGAAAGCCGTTGACAGACGAGCACAGAGAGAAGCCGCAATGGAACAGCTTCACAAGGATATTTTAGCCGGTAAGGCTATCGAAGACATCAAGAATGAAACAGGCCTTAGCAATTTCGTTATCGAACGTGCTGTGGTTGACCTGATTAACACTGATCCAGAAAAAGGTGCTGCATATCTGCAGACTGAGTATGAAGATGAAATTTTAAACCTTGCTTCTGAACCCGAGTGGGACGGAACGCTTAAAACTTTGAAAGATCGCCTTCCTGAGGACTGCACTTACATTACCATTAAGGCAGTGCTTAGCAAGCATAACTAATATAGATAAAACAGGGTCCGCCCTGTTTTTTTGTTGGAAAATTAATTATTAAAGAAAAAAACGAATCATAATAGATATGAACTAAAAATGAAGGAAAAAGGAGAATATGCATGACAAGAAAAGAGTTAGACGATGTATTAGTTGAACACAAAAAATGGTTAGAGGGTAAAGGCGGAAAAAGGGCTGATCTTTCAAACGAGAATTTTGAGAACTGCAATTTAAGAGGGGTCGACTTAAGAAAAGCAATCCTGTCATATGCTGATTTTGATGCGGCAGAAAAAATGGCAAATGGAAGCAAACAAAAACTGTTGGATTCGATGAATTATAAATCGAAAATTAACGAATCTATTATAAGTCATTCAAAATCAAACAAAAATGCAAAAAACAAGAAAAACAGTAGTCATCCATCATGGCCTCAGCGAAAAGAATATGTTGATTTAGGAACATTTGATGAAAAACTCATAAGGCAAATCGCAGAAGAAACAGATTGTATAAATGAAACTCTAATCAGAAATGTTTGTAGTTACTATACAAAAATAAAGTTGATTTAATATAATTTAAGCTCTCTACAGAGGGCTTTTTCTTATGTTAAAACGCTCATACTAAAAATAAAAAGTAGGTGTATTTATGTTGGCTTTAAAATTTTTTTTAGGTGTTTTGGTCATTATTATTGGTGCATTAACTTGTTTATGGACGATGGAACATTACAATTTGATAGAAGGCGAACAGTCTTATGAGGTTCCTTTCCCTTTAACTAGTCTAATTATTACGGTTGCATTAATTATCTTAATTATGGTATTATAATAATATAACTATGAGAAAGAGGAAATAGATGCTAAGTTATCTTGTGAGAAAAAGAATTATCAAAAGGGCAAAGGAGTGGAATGTTAATATACCAGTTAATTATGAATTGATTATAGACTCCTATAAAAAATTAAATATTTTACATGATAATAAGCTCATATTTTCTTATCTGTATGATAATGGAAGCGATAATATAAATGCTAATTCGTTAATTTATAAAATTATATTTGTAAATGCAGAATGGGCAGCCAGATTAGTATTAATTAATGATGAGAAGACCAAAAATGCATTTTTGTTTACTATTGGTCATGAATTGACACATAAAGAAAAGGATTTCTTTTGCATGACATCATCGAAAGTTGATTTTAAATTCATCTTATGGATAAATGAAGTTCATGCAGACTTTGGTGCCGCACAAAAAGTCGCAAATTGTAGAATGAAAGATTTATTAGATTCTATTGAATATAAATCAACTCTGAATAAAAATAGTGATACGTTTACACACCCATCATGGGAGCATAGAAAAAAATACGCAGAATCTGGAGCCTTTGACGAGAAGTTAATAAATCAAATTGCTTCAGATGTTGATTGTAAAAACGAAACTCTGATTACAGATGTCGCAAAATTTTATAAGGATATTATTTTGATTTAATATAATTTAAGCTCTCTACGGAGGGCTTTTTCTAATGTGTTAATATAGACATTTTTCGATTTCTGTTGTATAAGTAAATAAAATAGAAGCGGAGAATTTTATGTGGAAGTACAAAGAAATTAATTTTGCAGATTTATACAATCATATAATTGAAAATACTAATACTGCATATTCTGTTAGTTTACTTGAAAATAATAAATACCAGTGGAACATACATATATATAATAGAAATGTTTTTAAACAATTACCATTTCAGTTTGAGATTATTATAATGGATGAAAACAAAATCAAGCAAGGACGATGTGATTTTGATATAACTCTAACTGGTAGATGCGAAATTATAAATATTGATAGTGATAGAGCTGGGTTAGGAAGTATCATGTTTTTTATTATAGAAAATATTATAAGACAAACAGAAACAAATTTAAAGATTAGTATAAGCGAAATATATGGTGAACTTGCCAATAAACATAAAATAAATGGTGATTGGCTAAAATCTATTCCATTTTATTGCATGAAAGCAAATGAATATTCATATTCTATAATTTTTAATTTTGGAGATGATAAAATAGTTTATGAAAACGAATCAGATAAAGATGAAAACTACAAGAAAAGCCTCGCTCTGGCAGAGTATTTTATAGACACTTATGACAGAGGACGCTTTTCAATATACCGATATGATATTTTAATTAATTAAGAATCCATGTATAAAGCGTATTGAGGTTTTCGTCAATCACTGACATTGAAAATATATCAAAATCCCAATTACGCTCTTTAAAATCCAAGTATTTAAAATCAGATCCCTTATAATGGTTGAGACCACCAGCTTTAGCATAAGACTCATCCGCCACTTGATATAGGAAGGAATGAGGATAATTTACCCACAGCTCATATCCATTTTCAAAGTATAAAATTTCAAAGTAGTCGGAGGCAGGATTATCTAACGTATAATGAGAATTCGTATGGGATATTTGACAAGCTTTTTCATTATTTTTTAATGGAATTAGCCTGACCGTGTCAGGAACTTTTATGACATAATCGCATTGAAAACCGATTCGACGAAGACTTACATACTTCATATTAACTTGTTCTGAAACCTCAATCGGAATTAATTGATGTTCTCTATCATAAAGTGAAATTTGACCCGATGTTTTATAGTCACGAATAATTACTCTTTCGTCTGAATTAGCTTTTAGTACAAAAGTGATGTGTAATAATAATTGTCCCATCGTTTATTTTGCAACTCCTTTTTATTTTTAGTATGATAGTTTTCGTGATATAAGCTCTCTACGGAGGGCTTTTTCTTATGTTAAAAATCATACTAAAAATAAAAGAGGTAATGATATATATGACTATTTTGTTTTTGATTGTATCAGCGCTTACTGCATTTTGGTTTATATCATTGTTAATAAAATTTGGGTGGTTTTTTGGAATGTTGGAACAAGATGGAGACTCTGGATTCCCTATATGGTCAATTCTCATATTCTTATTTCACTTGATTGTTTTTTGCTATATGTTATAATAAGAAAAAATAAAAGGTGAGTAAATGTATAATATCGTTTTATATCGATACATAAAAAAACGAGCAAGAAAAAATGGTATAAGTATTTCATACAACGAAATAGAAAAACGGCTAAAACAAGTTGATTTGCTGAATACCTCTAAAAAAATCAAAGTCCTTTTTCTTTTATGGAAAGCAGGATTTTCTAAAAGTATTGAAGCAACAGCAATTTTTCCTTTGTTTGTTATTTGTAGCTACGAATGGGCAGTGCAACTTGTTATTGACAATTCGGAAAATATTATTAACGCATTCTTAATTACACTGGGTCATGAGCTTGCCCACAAGGATGGAGATTTTGCTGTACTATTTTGGGAGCGTAAGAGCAAACACTACCTTCACAAAAAAGACCGTAAATTTGTAAATTGGGTTACAGAAGTTCACCATGATTTTGCTGCTACTGAAAAAATGGCAAATTCCAGCAGAGAGAAATTGTTAGTGTCTATGGATTATAAGATTGCGGCAAAACCAAACAGTATAGATAGTCGTTCGCATCCATCATGGGAACATAGAAAAGAATATGCTGAGTTAGGAGCATTTAATGAAAAACTAATAAGAAGGATTGCTTTAGATGTTGATTGTAAAAATGAAACTCTGATTACAGATGTCGCAAAATTTTATAAGGATATTATTTTGATTTAATATATGATAAATCTCTCTACGGAGGGCTTTTTCTTATGTTAAAAGTCATACTAAAAATATAAAGGATGTGTTTTTATGCTTATTAATATATTGTTTTGGCTTTTAGTAATTATAACAGGATTATATTCACTTTTATTTATTGTTAATCTTGGATTGTGGTTGACTCAACCACTTGGGATGTCAAGATATGAATTTTATGAACCTTTTCCAAAAGTGAGTTTGATGATTGATTTGATTTTAATTATATTAACTTATATTACATATTGTTTAGTATAACATTTTATATTATAATGTTCAAAAAGAAAAGGAGCATTATAGATGGTTTTTCCAATTGTTAAAGGTTATGTTAAACAAAAAACAAATCAAGATGAGGAAACTATATTATCTATATTAAATAAATACTCATCTTTACCTGCACTTGGTAAAAATAAGCTTATTTTCACGAGACTGGCAGCTTCTTTATCCGCAATAAATGCTAATTCAACTTTTTACAGAACAATATGTGTTAGTGGAGGATGGGCTGTACAACTTGTATCTTATGATAATCCAGAAACACAAAACGCCTTTTATGTTACAATAGGACATGAACTTGGGCATAAGGAAAAACAATATAATCGTATATTACATCCACTTGACTTGAGGTTTTTAAGTTGGACAATTGAAACGAATTGTGATTTTTTCGGAGCAAAAAAAATGATCAATGGTTCACGAAAAGACTTTATTGCTTCTATTAATTATAAGATATCACTGAAAAATATTCAGTCAGAGGATAAAAAACCTATTTTACATCCAACATGGAAACATCGCCTTATTTATGCTACAAACTTCGATTTTAATGATGAATTAATTGAGAAAATAAAAGCTGATACTGAATGCACAAATTATAAATTAGTACAAAAAGTCAAAGAATTTTATAAAGATAAACATATTATTTTAAAATAAAGGAATTTAAGCCGAATCAATAAAACATCTCTTATTTTATCCTGTTATCAATTCACTTGATAATCGAGTAGAGTAGGATATGTTTTTATTATACAGCTCCAGCTTTGATTAATTGTTAAACAGTATATGTGTGCCGAATATGCAATGACAGCAACTTCTTTAGCAAAAGCGCTAGGCTTGAAAACTGCTGTATCAGGTACTGGATCACATGCTGTTTACTACATTCAGGTTGATGGAGTTGCCTACTTTGGACAGAATAATGAACTTAATTTGACTAATCCAACACCAGACTATGTATACTTTCAGTAACTAAACAAAAAAACAAAAGCTCTCTACGGAGGGCTTTTTCTAATATAGATTGCCATATTTTATTAAAATCACTCATACTATATAGAGAGAAACAGTGAGTCGCTGTCTTGACTTCACACTTCTATTATGCTAAGATGTAATTGAAAAAGAGACAGCGATGAAGTTGCTGTCTCTAAGCGAGATTAGCTGTCTTTTGAACAGCTGTTATCAGGCTTGTCAGATGTTCCAGCATCTGATGAGCCTTTTTCATTGCGTTTCTTGAAATCTCGATACTTTACATATGTAAAAGCAATCGAACACAGCGGAGCTGCAATTTTCAAGAATATGATAAATACATTTAGCAAGTCCATTGGCTTTTCTCCTTTCATATACTCGGCGCATATGCGCCTGTAGGATACTCGTAATAATTACGAGCATCCTCAAGACGCATATACACATTTCTATTCCAGGAGCTGATGCTTTAAGTCTGACGTTTTCAGTTCCTCCAAATCCACTAAGTGGAATATCGTGAACGCTATAATTATACACAATATTAGTTTTAACTACAACCTATAAAATTAATGATTAAACAAAAAACCAAAAGCTCTCTACGGAGGGCTTTTTCTTATGTTAAAGGTCATACTAAAAATAAAAAAGGTAATGTTTATGTTGATTAAAATTTTATTTTGGCTATCTATTGTGCCATTGGTTTATGCGCTTATTTGTATATTTCTTGAATTGGGTTGGCATTACGGAATTCTGGAAGCAGAAGCACCTTCTGAGTTTCCATGGAGAAATATAATATTATTTATAGTAAATTCAATAATAAGCTTAATATTTTATTTATTATTATAATGTGAATTGCAATCATTATTAACTTATGTTATTCTCTAAGTAAAAAAGGATTAGGGAAAATGATAAGTATTCCGGTAAGAATATATGTGTATTATAAAGCAATCCAACTGAAAATGGATAAACCCAAAGATATTGGAAAAAGACTTGACGATTATAGAAAATCAATTCCAATGGATATTTTATAGTATTTTCATGTTTTCAAAGTGCATTAAATGGAATACTAAATGCAGGTTCCGTCATTCCAAAAATCATTACAGTCAGTCCCAGATGGGCAGCTCAATTAATATTATTTGACAGTTCAGAAACACGAAACGCTTTCTTGATAACAATAGGACATGAATTAACCCATAAAGATGGAGATTTTTCTATGTTGTCAAAAGATGAACCTGATAAGATATTTATTAGTTGGGTTAATGAAGTTCATGCTGATTTTGGCGAAGCAGACTTATCGGATGCTGATTTGTCAGAATGTGAATTAGAGCAGACTTATTTCACCATGGCAAAGCTCAACAATACAAAATTCTGTAAAGCAAAAGGGTATAAAACTGATTTTACGATGGCCAAAGCTCATAAAGCAGACTTTAGCGATGCAACCCTGCAGTGGTGTTTCTTTCTGTCAGGAGAATTCCAAAAGGCAAAATTCGTCAACACGTTCCTCTGCGAATCGGATTTTACTGGAAGTATCCTTAGAAAGGCTGATTTAAGGAATGCCCGACTGGATGGACCAGGTGTTTTACAAGGTGTTGTCATGATGAATGCTGATTTAAGAGAAGCAGACTTAAGGGATGCCAATCTTGCATTTACAGTGATGAATAATGCGAAGCTTGACGATGCGAACCTTACCGGAGTAGATACAACAAATACAATGATGAGCCTAAAATTCAAAATAAAATAGGTTTTAACAAAACAAGCGTGAATTTCCAAACCTCTTAGGTGGCGAGATAAAATGTCAAAAGTAAACTTAACGGCAGTGGTTGGTGGAGAGCGAACGGTATCCTCCCACTGCCACAAGGTCAAGTAAGCATTGATAAGGTGTAGCCGTACTCCGTAAAATTATCGTGCGTGAGTTGAAACAATTACAAAAAGTGGCCGTGAGGTCGCTTTTTTACTTTTCTCCTTATACAAAGGCTATGGTGCCATGATAGTTTTCGTAGTTAAAATAAATACATAATATGATTGAATCATGATACATGGAGAGGGAGAGAAAAGAATAAAGAAATCTCCCGAAGTGAAAGGAGGAATTTTTTATGACTGGACTTACTGTTTTTTCAATCATCATGGGAATCATTTTACTTGGAGGTTTTTCTATCCTCCTCGTATCAGCAGTATCCATCAAAACTCCTGAAGAGCAGGAGAGGGAAGATCTCGAACAGGAATTATATTTAAAGGAGTACCGTGAGAGAAGAGAAAAGAAAATGCAGGCATAATCATTTAAAAGCGGTCGAGAACCGCTTTTTTTATTGTTGTAATGAAAAAGCGGCAATATTGCCGCTTCATGATATTATTCATTATCAACCTTATTGGTATTCAGTTTAATAATGTAATCTCGAACTATTTTATTGTTGATACAATCCTGAATGGTACGAATATCATTATCTTTTAAAAAATCAACAAATTGTCTTGAAGCTGTACACGAAGATAAAGATCCACTATATCCAGAGTCTATCTTGTCATGCATTCTTTTATTTATATTTATGATCTCTTTTTTATAATCATATTCTTCTACAGGTTTTGTTTTCTTTGAAAATATTTTGTCTATAATCGGTTTCATATGTTTGATGAATAAAATACATTTGTTGGAACCTGCAAAGGAAGGGGAATTGAGCATTCCTGCCTTGTTTAATAAGTAAGAAGCTGTTTCCGTATCCTTAACTGCAGAAAATAACTGGATGTCACAGTTTTCCTCAATTATTTTCCAATCCTGGCTAAATGATGACCTTAATTCGGAAATGCCATTTACTGATATCATATGATTGATACCGCTTTTACTGACATAAGTAAGGTGCTTTGCTAAACCTTTAAAAATATTCTTTGATACTGAATGGTTTAAAATGACTTTTACCTCATATGGAAGTTTTGTATTTCCTATACTAACGCTTGCCCCTTCCAATTTTGATTTAAAATCCATCGCCTCCTGATTACTATTAAATGTTTTGCTATATTCCATCGTCTTAATAACATATCTATTCCTACTTCTTGAACATTTGATTGGACTTCGTTTTAGTGCCAGTAAGGTCCGATTTGCTTTGTTTTCTATGTTTTCATCTGCTGTTCCATAAATGACAGCCAATACTTCATTACCATTTTTTAAATAATAACTACGGGGACATTCACTGATGGCATGAGAATATAAAATTCTAATTAGTTGCATATATAAAATAGTTACAATAAAATCATATGCACTATTGCCAGGCGGAAGTATAACAAAAAAGGCTACCCTATCATCACCTATTGATGACAAATCTAAATTATCTGTAGATGTAAGGCATTCTATATCCGTCAGTACAAAAGTAGATAAATCCCGCATGCAAAGACCTGCAATCTGAGAAACCTGGCCTCGTGGAACTAATGATTTGAATGTTTTATATTGTTTCACAGCAATATGATCAGGCTCTTTTCCTTCCAGATGTGCAAATAATTTGTCTAATGGTGATTGTGCATTTGGGTCGTCTCCATTTGCTTCTGCTGCCTGCAATAACTTCCAGATATTTTTAAGATTCTGATTATCCTTAGGGATATCATGATTTTCAATTAAAAAGAATATAAGAGCCTGTAAAAGCAAACTCTTGATTTTCATATTGTAAGAATCTTCATCGGTTTCTGTACTACTAGATAATCGGTCGGCAAGAGCACATACATCCTGGCTATCCTTTAGATATATAAGCGGATTATATGTGTTAGAATGTTCGGGGTCAACAAAATTCAATACCCTGATTTCATATCCCTTCTCCTTAAGTGCCTTTCCGGTTTCTTTAATGAGTGAATCATTTGTGTCGAATACAACAAATGATGAACTGTTGTTCATAATATTTCTTTTTATCATGTTCTTTTGTTCTTCTCCTATTAGTAAAATATTTCCATTATATTTGGAATGGTCGGTTTTTACAGCAATATGTTCCGATAACTGAATGTTATTTTCAGGATTATCAAAATCCTCAAATTCTCCTTGGTATTTTTTGGCATCTACAAATTCCTGTGGACTGTATATGCTATCCTCCTCAATTTTATTCATCACAGTCTCAAAAGCCGCTTCCTTAACGGGTAAGAAATGACCGTTTTCATACTTACTAAATTCTTTCTTTATTGCATCCTCTTGTATGATATCAGCAGATAAATTTTTTGGAAAATCTTTTTCATTCTCTGTTTTGAGGATTCCTTTTGCTGTCATCAAAATAAATTCTGTAGTATCGTTTTCATCTTCCTTGTTTTTGACAATACTTATCAAACCATCCTGCCTCAAAGCAATAAGAATACGGTCAAGAATATTCTGATTAAGACCAAATGCAAGCTCTTTTAATTTCTCACTTGTAAGAATTAGCTCACCGATTTTTTTATCTTTTTCACCCGTATAGAAATTGTAAATCTTAGCTAAAATCTTTTCTTTGCTCGATATATCATCATCACTATCTGAAAGCAGATTTATTCCAAGCTTCTCGCTTATCTCCATAATGGTATCGATATTAGTAATTCCCTCCTTTTCATATTTGGATAATGTTGTCTGAGCGCAGTTTATTCTTTCTGCAAAAGCTTCTTGTGATTCCTTATACTTTAAACGATAATTTTTTAAACGCTGTCCGATTATTACGGATCTTTTGTTATTAAATTCCATTTTAGTTCCTCCCACTTATTTTAAAAGCTGTAATACCTATAGCTAATATGCATGATTAGAATGAAAATATGGTCACTTCACCAGCACGAAACATGCTAAAAACACATATTTTAATACATTTTATGGTAGTTGGCTAACTATGGTATTCATCATAATTAATTCATTTAAAAAGTTTTATGAAAAGGAATAAACACATAATATTAGTGACTTATGATGCATGGAGGGAGGAAAAATAAAATCAGCATCGCAACCACCAGATTAAGGGAAGGAACTAAAAAAATCAGGATCTCGAAATGTCTATAACAGGAAGGGGATTTGAATGAATACGATTTGGATTTATGAGATTGATAAGTTAAACGTGGTAGGAATCGTCATATGTAAGGAAAACAATATATGGCAGGAAGCACAACGGAAAGTTTTTGATTATTATAAAAGAATTGATACGGACCTCTGTATGGATGATATCCTTATCAGACGTGCAACTGACGATGATGATTATGATACTGCCAATCCGGATGTCTTAGAAGTATGGGGATAAAGATAATTAGTTTCGTAATCACATGAAAAATACATACGTTTATATGGAAGTTTCATTCATATTAAGTAAAATAGGCAAAATAAAAACGCCCAGCAGAGTCTAAGTCGTGACAGGCGTTTTTCGGACAAGCGTGGGCTTCTATCTCCAGTTGTCTTTTTATGCCTATATAATGTAAAAATAAATGAAGAGATAAAATAGAAATCAGGAGGATTTTATATGGGATTGATTAAAGCATTAAAGGATACAGTAAGTGGGACATTGGCCGATCAGTGGCTCGACGTATTTGAAGCAGACAATATGGGCGATACAACCGTATTTGCAAGAGGAAAGCAGATAAGGCGTGGAAGTAACCGGAAAGGCTCCATGGATGTCATTACAAATGAATCCGTCATCCATGTATACCCAAACCAGTTCATGATGTTGGTTGATGGAGGAAAAGTCATCGATTATTCAGCAGAACCTGGTTATTACAAAGTGGACAATAAAGCCGCGCCTTCCATGTTTAATGGAGAATTCAAAGAAACACTGAATGATTCATTTGAACGTTTTAAGTTCGGTGGGACGACACCACGGAAGCAGGAGGTATATTTTATCAACCTCCAGGAAATTAAAGGAATCAAATTCGGTACAGTAAACCCAATCAATTATTTTGACAGTTTCTATAATGCAGAGCTGTTTCTGCGCTGCCATGGAACGTATTCCATCCGGATTACAGATCCGTTAAGGTTCTATTCAGAAGTAATTCCAAAAAACCAGTATCATGTCGATATAAAGGAAGTCAATGAACAATATATGTCGGAATTCCTTTCCGCCTTACAGTCATCCATCAACCAGATGTCGGCAGATGGTACACGTATTTCCTTTGTAAGCTCTAAAAGCCGTGAACTTGGCAACTACATGTCTGGCACCTTGGATGATGAATGGAAGAAGGAGAGAGGTTTTGAAATCCAGGCAGTGGGTATCTCAAGTATTTCATATACAGATGATTCACAGAAACTCATTAACCTGAGGAACAAAGGAGCCATGTTAGGTGACCCGTCCATCAGGGAAGGTTATATCCAGGGACAGATTGCAGATGGAATCAAGGAGGCCGGCTCAAATGGAAACGGAAGCATGGCCGGATTCATGGGAATGAACATGGGTATGCAGACCGCTGGTGGTTTTATGGGTGCAGCTTCTGCCTCTAATATGAATCAGATGCAGACACAGCAGGCAATGAACCAGAAGAGCCCAAACCATACCGCACAGGAGAATGCGGTTGAATGGCTCTGTACATGCGGAACAAAAAATACAGGGAAATTCTGTCAGGAATGTGGGACACCAAAGCCTGAGGAAATGAGCAGCTGGACCTGCAAATGCGGTAGCGTGAATACAGGAAAATTCTGTCCACAATGTGGTGCTAAAAAGCCGGAAGCGGAATGGAGCTGTACATGCGGAACAAAAAATACAGGTAGGTTCTGTTCCAACTGCGGAAAACAGAGAGAGTAGCCGTGGCAAAAAGAGGGTCCAAGTAAATATTCCTATTTCATGTAACCAGAAACGTTCCGTATGTCTAAAAAGTAGTTACGGACACAGGAACGGATTGATTCAGTGATGGTTGGGAAAATAGAAGAGTGCGAATTTTTGTGATAAAAAAACTCATGAGATAAAATCGCACAATCTTATCGACGCAAAAAAGAAAGGGAGGAAAATCCTCTCTTTTATTTTTTGCTTATGAAAGCACAATTCAACACATATTAGCTTTATATAAAGACAGATGGTAGACAATGACAAATTCTATAAAAGAAGGAAAGATGACATGGACAGTTTTATTGAATTGTTAAGTTTAACATTTAAGCCAGAATTCACGTGACTTTAGTAGTGTGATGAATGGCAAATAAATAGCCCACACCCTTACATTCAACCATCCTTATGG
>ERZ507070.96-NODE-96-length-77500-cov-9.81304_pt1 | contig 77500 bp, 69 predicted proteins | sample MGYA00512865_ERZ507070 | MGnify/ENA metagenome assembly ERZ507070
TGAACAAATTGACATCTATAAAAAGATAATTACTACCTACTTAAGTGATGAATAAATAATGAATTTTATAGCGGAAAATAGTAATTAGATTTTTTCGTTGATTAGGTATTGCACAGTGTATGAAGCACTGTTACTATGTAAAGATTTCGGACAATTTAAATACAATGATTTAGTAAGTCTAATCTAATATTTTATATTTTTTTCAAATTGGTCCGGCAACATATATTTACAATGCGAATGTATTCTCATTGTGTTTAAAAATTCTTCCAACTATTCAAATATTAGTTTGAATTTGATGATTTCTTAGCTGTTTAGTAGCCATTATAGAGTTTTAATAAAATCTTCCAAAAGCCTTGAAAATAAAGGATTTATCGCAATGTGTTCGCCTTATCCCTTTATATGATTTCACACTGTTTTACCCTTGTCCTGTTCCCTCATAAGGGAAAAAGCAAGGGTAAGAAAATCTGATAACAAGATATAACAAAGTGTGGCAATCGGAAAATTGTGATGTATGTGCGAATATATTAACTGGAGGATTTATAAATGGACAAGTATATCTATGATGAAAGCAACGAGCTTTGGTACGAACTGAAGGTGATTATTATATCCCTTGTCCTATTTTATCAGCCGAAGAAGAAAGACCTATCGGTATATGGGGACAGCAACACAAACGCTATCTGAAAGAATATAAAAATGTAACTTACACAACGCTCTTGATAAGTGGCAAATTGAACAGCTATTTTGCTGACATCAACAAACAGGCACTGGAACGTTTAGAAACATTTATCGAACAAATGAAACAGGCGCAAGGTGTAACAGAGCAGTTAAAAGCTGAAAATGCTTTTGAATGGATTGGAAGAATGAATAACATTCGAGCTTGTGCTGTGGAGATTGTGAACACGGAAATCATTTACGCATAAGGCAAAGCGACAGGGAGAAATCTCTGCCGCTTTGTCTTTAGGAAAACGTGAAAGTTAGAAATATTTCACTTACCTTATTGACATTCATAAGTTAAGGTGATATATTTATAACATCTCAAGTGCGAAATATATAACATGAGAGGAACCTAATATGAATAAAAAAGTATCTTTAAAAGAAATTGTCGGAACTAAAATTGTTTATGCCATCATTCTTACATCCTACTATTGGATGTGGGCAAGAACCGATTGGGAAGACTGGTATTTAACAGCACAGTATGTACTTGGCTGTGTTCTCATTGCTTTTTTCTTGTTTCAGTATGTGAGAATTAAGAATTACAAGAAAGAAGGCGTTGATGAAATGGCAGAACAAAACTTGAAACGATGTGACTCAATTTGTTTAAAAATTTTTGTTGGTGTAATGGTTGTAGTTGCTTTTGGTGCTGCCATTCTCGGTCATGCAAATGCCGTCAATACAGGATTTATTGGGTGGACGATTGTTTTGTCAATTTTGGTTTTATCTATTATTAGAACAGTGATGTTTGTGGTTATGGATAGCAAGGGGGTGTAATATGGCTCTCATTACAAAAATCAAAGAATACCGAGAAAAGGCAGGATATAAACAAAGTGAACTCGCTGAGATGGTTGGTGCAAGGAGAGAAACCATTGTTCACCTTGAAAATGGCAGATATAATCCTTCCTTAAAGTTAGCTATGGATATAGCGAAAATATTCAATGTGGCTGTCGAAGAATTGTTTGAATTTGTAGATAGCGAAAATTAAAGAGGTTTTTTATAAAGAAGCAGTAAATGCTGTCATAAAACTATGTAATCCGCCGTGTATGGGTAAAACCATAGCGGCGGTTTTTCTTGAGAGTGTAAATAATGGAAAGCCAAATCCTCATTATGAGTTTTTTTATTCTCTATATATGAAATCTGTCTATATAATTCGTTAATGCTGATATTCATATCTATGAGTGCTTTGTATATATCTTCAAGTATATGAATATGTAGTTATTCACTGCCTCTTATATGTGGTCTTCTACCATTATAATCATTGTGTTTTTATATATTAAAATATTTGCCCATATCTTTATGGATTTTTCATAATTGATGCAATACATGACTTTTGTCCAATTTTTATATCTATTACTTGATGTTTTAAGAAGTTTATCTTTTTCTTGGTCATTATCTCATAATCAGTTCTAAAACCAATTAATTCATGTATTTATGTATACATATTTAAAAAATGCATAAAATATATTGATATGTATAGAAAAAAGAGTATAATATAATTTATATCAATTTGGATTGTGACTTTAAGCAGGCAAGACCAAATGTAATATAGATACATTTTTTAAGTGTGTCTATATTACATTCGGTCTTTTTTGTTGGAAAGTTGAGGTGAAATGGAAAAATACGTAATCAGGTGTAATCATGTATTGAAAAACAAATAAAGGAAGGGAAACTATGAAAGGAAAGACAGTTAATAAAACTTTATGTGGGGCTTTAACAGCAATAATGCTTATTTCGTTATTAATGATGCCTCAAGCAGTTAACGCATTAGAACCTACAAACTTATGCTTAGGAAAAACAGCAACAGCGACTGCACAATACAACGATACAACTCGTTCTGCAGCAATGGCAATTGATGGAAATTTAGAAACATGGTGGTCAACAGATGGTTATAAACCAGCTCAATCAATTACAGTTGATTTAAAAGACAAAACAGAATTTAATAAGTTTATGATTTATTATGAAGTTGGACAAAAAATGAAATCATTTAAGATTGAAGGATCTAATGATAATCAAAACTTCACATTATTACATGAAGATGCAAAAGCAGATGGTTTTACAAGTGATCACAGTGTTGTTTTAGGTGAAAAAGTATCTTATAGATATGTTAAATTAACAGTTAAAGAAGTTATTGGTGCTTATCAAAATGTAACAATTAGAGAATTCCAAATCTATAACGTCAATGAAACAGAAAAAAATGTAAACTTAGCTTTAAATAAACCAGTTACTGCTTCAGCAAACCATGGAGCTAATTTAGATAAAGCTAACTTAACAGATGGTAAAGAAAGTACACGTTGGTCTACTGAAATGGGACCAGTTCAATGGGCTTATGTAGATTTAGGAAAAACTGAATCAATGAATACATTCCGTGTTATTTGGGAAAGCGATACAGTTTATGCAAGCGCATATAAAATTTATGTATCTGATGATAAAGATAACTTTGGTAATGCTGTTGTAACAAGAACAGACAATACAAAAAAAGATGTTACAGAAATGATTTCTGAACCTGTATCAGGTCGTTATGTAAAAATTGAAGTTACTAAACAATTTGGATATCCTTCAGTATCTGCACGTGAATTTGAAGTATCTTTAACAGATCATAAAGTTCAAGATCCTACTGCAAACGTTGCATTAAAAAAACCTGGATATGCAAGTTCAGAAGAAGATCCTAGTGTAGAGGCATCTAATGCTTTCGATGGAAATGCATCAGCTAGAGATTCTCGTTGGGGAAGTGATATTGGAAATGGTCCTCATTGGATTTATACAGATTTAGGTGAAAAATATACTGTGAAAACTATAAAAGTTTTCTGGGAAAATAGAAAGGCAACAAGTTATGAACTTCAAGTTGCTGATGAATTATCATCACCTATGAGTGATTCTGACTGGACTACAGTAAAATCATCGACTTCAAGACCTAAAAATAAAAATGAACGTATTGTATTAGATGAAGCTGTTGAGGCAAGATATGTACGTTTAAAAATTAATTCATTCACAGCAGATGATCCTGATGGTGGAGTTACATGGAATACAATTTCTATTTATGAAATGGAGGTTTATGGTGGTGAATTAAAAGAAGATAGTTCTGAAATTGGTGATAAAATCACTATTGATGATGTTAAACCTGGAGATACTCATTTAAAAGTGAATATTCCAAGTAGTGAAGATTATGATATTACTTATAATGGAACTGATTATGAACAAGTTGTAGATACAGATTATAGAATTTATCAACCAATCGTTGATACAGAAGTATCTGTTTCATTTAAATTGGTTGATAAGAAAACAAAAGACTATACTTTTAAAGAAATCAGAAAAACAATTCCTGGAAAATATTCTAAAGAAGAAGGAGATAATGCTTCACCAGTAGTATTACCTGAACTTAGAGAATGGAAAGGATTTACTGGTAAGTATACTATCCAATCATCAAGTAAAGTTGTTTATAAAGATAGTAGTTTAAAGAAAACTGCCCAAGCTTTAGCTGATGATTATAAAGAAATGACTGGTAGGTCATTAAAAGTTGTTCAAGGAACTAAAGAAGATGTAAAAGCTGGAGATATTTATTTTGCATTAACTACTGATGAATCTAAAGGTTTACAAGATGAAGGTAACATCATTGAAATTCAAGATTCTATTAGTGTTGAAGCATTTACAACAACTGGTGCTTTCTGGGCAACTCGTACTATTTTACAATCTTTAAAACAAGGCGGTAATGAATATATTAATAAAGGTATCGCAAGAGATTATCCTTTATATAAAGTTAGAGGATTTATTTTAGATGTTGGTCGTAAAACATTTACAATGGATTACTTAAAACAATTAACTAAAGAAATGTCATGGTATAAGATGAATGACTTACAAATTCATTTAAATGACAACTTAATTCCTTTAGAAGATTATACTAAACATGATAAAAATGTTTTTGATGCTTATTCTGCATTCCGTCTTGAATCTGATGTTAAAGAAGGTGGAAATGGTGGTTTAAATAAAGCTGATTTAACTGCTAAAGATGTTTGGTATACAAAAGAAGAATTTAAAAACTATATTAAAGAATCTAGAGATTATGGTGTAAATATCGTACCTGAAATTGATACACCAGCACATTCATTAGCTCTTACTAAAGTTAGACCTGATTTAAGACATGGTACTAGCGGTAGACAAAATGATCACTTAAACTTAACTACAAAATATGATGAATCAGTAGAATTCGTACAAGGAATCTTTGATGAATATATGAAAGGTCAAGATCCAGTATTTGATGCTCAAACAACAGTACATGTTGGTGCTGATGAATACAGTGCAGATGGTACTGCATACCGTAAATTCTGTAATGATATGTTAAAATATGTTCAAGATACAGGTAGAACTGCTCGGATTTGGGGAAGTTTATCATCTATCAAAGGTGATGTTGAAGTTACAAGCAAAGATGTTCAAATGAACTTATGGAACTTTGGTTGGGCAAATATGGATAAGATGTATGAAGAAGGTTTCGATTTAATTAACTGTAATGATGGAAACTACTACATCGTACCAGCTGCTGGATATTACTATGATTATTTAAATAATGGAACAATGTATAATTTAAATATCAATACTATCGGTGGTGTTACTGTACCTGCAGGTGATAAACAAATGATAGGTGGAGCCTTCGCAGTATGGAATGATATGACTGACTACTTAGAAAATGGTATGAGTGAATATGATATTTATGATCGTACTGTAAAAGGATTACCATTATTTGCTGCTAAATTATGGGGTAAACAATCTTTAGATTTAGCTGGTGCTGAAAGTGTCGCTAAACAATTAGGAGATGCTCCAGGAACAAACTTCGGTTATGATGTAGAAAATAAAGATGGTGTTATTTTACATGAAACATTTAATACTTTAAAAAATGCAGAAGTTAAAACTGTTGATGGTAAACAAGCTTTACAATTAACTGGTAAAGAAAGTTATGTAACAACTGATTTGGAAACTGCTGGTTTAGGTAATGATTTACGTGTTAAAGTAAAAAGAACAAGTGCTTCTATTGATGAACAAATTTTATTTGAATCAGATTATGGAAGTATCAAAGCTGTACAAAAGGATACAGGTAAAGTTGGTTTCTCTAGAGAAAACCATGATTACTCATTTAATTACATCTTACCAGTAAATGAATGGGTTGAATTAGAATTCAAAAATAGAAAAGATGTTACTGAATTATATGTTAATGGAAAATTAGTATCAACTATTGATCCAGCTAAAGATAAAACATCTAATGAAATGGCTGATTTAACTGGAAACTATAAACCATTACATGCAACTACAATGTTACCACTTGCTAGAATTGGTAGTGAAACAAATGCATTTGTTGGATATGTTGATGATGTACGTGTTGGTGTAAATGATACTTATAATTCTACTATGGAATTAGATAACGCTTTAGTTATTGCTTCTAAATTAGTAGATAAAAATCCAAATTTACAATCATTAATTAATAATGGACAAGCAGTATTAAATAAATTTAATCCTACTCAAGAAGAAATCACTAATGCTTTAAATGCCTTAAATAATGCATTAAAAGATGTAGAATATACAAAAGCTAATTATTCAAGAGTAGAAAAATACTTAAAATTAATTGATGAAACTGCATTAAGTAACTATACAGATGATAGTGTAGCTATGTTACAAGCTGCAATCAACAATGTTAAATATGATTTGCCTGTATCTATGCAAGATACAGTAGATGGATATGAATTAGCTTTAGCTAATGCATTAGCTTCATTAAAATTATCTAATGCAACTAATGTAAACTTCATTGATTCATCATTAATTACTGGTAAATCACCATCTCAAGATGCATCAAGTAGTATTGATAAAGCATTAGATGGAAATCCAGGAACTATGTTCCATTCACCATGGAATGATACAACAACTAAACATATCTTAGAATTTAACTTTAAAAACACTTCAAGTGTAAGTGGAATTTCATATTTACCAAGACAAACAGGTTCTAATGGTATCTTAACTAAATATGCAATTACTGCTAAAAAAGCAGGTTCTAATGAATGGACACAAATTGCAACTGGAAATCTTAAAAATGATGCAACTGAAAAACAAATCATCTTTGATCAAGCTTATGATGTTGATGGAATAAGAATTCAATTCTTAGAATCAGTTGGTGGATTTGCTTCAGCAGCTGAAATCAAATTCCATGATGGTACTGTTGTTGTAAATACTGAAGGATTAAAAGATGCTATCGATGCAGCAAAAGCTATTGATACAAAAGATTATTCTAAAGTATCTGTAGATAACTTAAATGATATTATCGAAGAAGCTGAAGCATTATTAAATAGTGAAAATCCAGATGCAAATGATGTAGAAGTTATGATTAAAACGTTAAATGATGCAAAAATGCGTTTAATTTTAAAAGCTAACAAAACTACATTAAAAGAATTAGTAGATACAGTAAGTGTATTAACTTCATCTGATTATACAGCTGATTCATGGTTAGATTTTGAAAATGCATTAGAAAATGCAAATGATGTATTAGATGAATCTGAACCAACTCAAGAAGACATTGATCAAGCATACGCTGATTTATTAAATACTTGTAGTGATTTAGTAAATATTTATACATACGATAGCTTACAAGATTTATTAAATAAAGCTAATGGATATGAAGCTAAAGACTATACAACAGAAAGTTATGAAAACTTACAAAAAGCAATCACTGCTGGAAAAGCTGCAACTGCAGATATGTCAAACAGTGAATTAAAAGTTTTAATTACATCTTTAAATGATGCAATTAATAAATTAGAAAAGAATGAAATTAAAGTTGAAGATGGAAGTCAAACTAATCTATCAAAACCTGGTCAAGTAACACCATCTGTAAAAGAAGATGTTGCTACAGGAGACAAAGTAAATGTATTACCATTTGCCTTAACTTCATTACTTTCATTATCATCAATTCTTTACTTCATGAAAAGAAGAAAAGAAAACAACTAATCTAATCACGAAAAGGACCTAATGGTCCTTTTCATTTTTGAGTTTTACAATTGCCTATGAAATTATTCAATATTATGGGATAAGTAGTGATGAATAAATCCACTATAAAAGAAATCATGGATATATTCCACTGTGGGGTGCTGTGAAGGTCTTTACATTTGGATCAATTAGAAATTTATATGGAATATTGAAACCGAGTGATAAAGACTATATTGCTAAATCTATTTTTACTGTTAATGTTCAAAATAAAAGAGCTTCAAAATTACATACTTATCTCCAGTTACTTGTTGTTGCAAGAAATCTATGTGCACATGATGAATTATTTTTTAATTTTGTTCATGGTGTAATCAATATATCTATAATACCATATCATAGCCATTTTAAACTTAACAAAACACAAAATGGCGAACTAATTCAAGGGCGATAAGATTTATTTGCATTATTAATTGTAATTAAACATCTTGTTAATAAAACGAGATATAAAAAATTTATTAACACTTTACATAAGGAAATTGTAAAACAAGCTAATAAAAGTCAATGTTATACATATGAGGAATTGCTTAATTATGTGCATTTGCTTGAAAGCTTTGAAAATATTGCATTCTTGTAAACTATTTTTGCTAGATATTCTCAATCATGAGTTTTATTTAAAGATTTTTAGATTGATTTCTACTCGATAAAATGATTTTATAAGTCCAGGTTGAGAAGGGTGTTGACTACGCTCGGTATCCTCTTTATATAGGGGCATGGATTATTACAGTAGGATAGTTAATATGAATAAACCTGTAGCAAGCAAATTAATAACAAGCAATAATTATTTTTCTTTCTTTGTAAAAAATGTAGACAAGCTGAAAGACGAAGATTTTATAGATTATTTTAAAAAACTTGAAACCCCACATGGCGACTATTATTCATTTAACCTCTGGAAAAATAAAGGAATATTTGTTTTAACTCCTAAAGAAATAGATGCTTTATATGATGCAATAAGTGATGTATGTAAATGATGCAATACTGGACAAGGAAATAGGTGGAAGATTAACAATATTTTGGTTAGTAAAGGTATTATTTCGTATCAAAATATTAGAAAGAGAATATGAAAAAAGGATAAAATCATAAAAAAGAGGCAGTTTGCCTCTTTTTTTGTGAGAAATATAGTAAAAAAAATTGTGCCTTTTTTGTAAAACAGATATGCTATGCTTTTTATATAGTTATTATAAATATATATAAATTAAATTATAAAATTACAAAAAGGAGACATGTTCATGATTTCAAAAAAGAAAGCAAATTATATGGAGACAAATTATACAATGATAAAAGGATTTAGTATTTTATGCAAAGCGCTAATTATATACATACTGTTTTACTTTATAATTGGAGCAGTTTTAATTAGTGTTGTACCAGATGATTTATCAGTATATCTTCGATTGACAGTCACATGTATAACTTTTATAGGAATGATTTTTATTTCAAAAGATTATTTTAAAAATAAGTTTGTGAATGATTCTATGGATGTTGTGGATAACAGTTTAAAACTAGCAATTATTTCATTTTCTCTTGTAATGGTTAATAGTTTTCTAACTCATATTAATGAATCAATGATAACTGCATCAACATACAATAATGATTTAATTAAAAAAATATATACAGACAGCCCTGTTATCCTGGGTATTATAAGTATTGCACTTTTGCCATTTATTGAAGAAATATTTTTTAAATACGTGCTTTTTAAAAATACTGATTGTTTAAAAAAACACTGGATTATTAAGACTTTGATCATAGGGTTGCTATTTGCTTCTTTACATTGTGCAAGCGAAGTTATTAAGCTTGATATAACAGCATTTATCTGTATGTTTAATTATTTCATTTTCTATGTTGCTACTAATATTATTTATCATAAAAAAGAAAATCTGATGATGGTAGTAATAATACACATGCTGATAAATATATGTGCTGTTGTTTTAATGTAAAGTAAAAGAGTTGAATAATATTCAAAAAATGTTCACTTTTTTGAAAAAAAATTGTGCCTTTTTGAAACAAAGGTTATGCTAAAATTAGTATAGTTAAAATTATGCAAAGAGGCAGAATGCCTCTTTTTTGTCTTTAATTTTAAGAAATTATTAAGGAAAGTAGGTGGAATCAATGGGTTTAGAAGAATCTTCAATGAAAAAAGCAACAATTCAAATGAATCTGTTTGACTATTTTTATGAACAGGACAATTTTACCATAAAAGAAGCTACTGAACTGGTAAAAGAAGTTAGAGGAAAAAGAGTAAATGATGAAAGTATTAGGGCGAGAATATATGAAGGCATAGATAGAGGAATCTTCAAAAGAGTTTCTCGAGGCGTTTATAAGGTGGAGAGCCAAATAAACGGAACAACTAATCAATGTCTTTTAATTAATGGTGACGGCAGAGATTTATCAATGATAAAAGATAATTCTATTGATGGGATAATCACTGATCATCCTTATAAACTGCCTAAGCAGTTAAAAGGCGGTAATCGAAATTTTGCAGAATATGAACTTTTTAAATATGAGGAAAAAGATTTTAAAGAGAAAAGTCGAGTACTGAAAGACGGTGCTTTTATAGTTGAATTTTTACCCGAGGAATCAGAAATCAACTATGAGTATCTGTACGAAATAAAACAAATGGCAAAAAAAAGCGGGTTGAAATATTTTGCGAAAGTACCATGGATAAAGGGAAATTCTGTCGCTAATACTGGAAGAAAATCAAAAAATACTGAAGATGTTATGATTTTTTCAAAGGGAAAACCCAGATCATTAAAACTTAATGCAAAGAAAAACATTCAAACTGCATTAAATAATGGTCTGGATATAAAAGGAATGGATTCATCTCAGGTCAAAGCGTTATTAGAGGAAAATAATTTAGTTGTTCATTACATGAGCGGAACATCAAGTATGCTTCCTACGCAGTTTAAATATCAGCCAAAAAGTATAACTAAAAGAGTACATCAGGCTGAAAAACCAGTCGAGTTGCTAGAGGAAATAATCAGTTATATATCGCTTCCATATGAAGTTATTCTTGATCAGTTTGCTGGAAGCGGTAATTTAGCTGTAGCTGCATTGAATGTGTCCAGAAATGCAATCGTTATTGAAGGAGTTGAAAATATACAAAATACCTCACAGGAAAAAAGAAATTTAGCAAAAGAAAATTTTAATCTAATGAAAAAAAATATAGAAGAACACCTGGATAAAAAAGCTACTATAATTGATATAAATCCTATTACATATTCCAATGAAAGTACTGTAGGATATGAGAAATCAGAAAATGATTATGATTTAGGACTATAGCTGGGAGAAAAAATATGGAAAATGAACTAATTAAAACTAAAATTGAAAATCTTATCAAAGAAACAAAACAACTTAGAATTGACGAGGTAATATCATATATAAAAATTAAATTTCCTGAAAATGAATTCAGTTGGGAAAATATTGATGAAAGAAGTGATTTTTATTATGATCATCGAGATATTATTCATTTAACAAATCAAACTGATTTGATTATTAATTTTCCTGGGGGTGACAGATTTGGTGATATATTCGCTGAACCATATACTGATATAAGTTTTCATAATTTAAAGTTGATTAATAAATATGATGATTTGGAAGATAAATTATATTTATTTTTAAACGATAAATATAACAGCGAGAATAAAATATCCAACTATGTGAATGAATTGTCACGTAATGACAATCTTTCAATCGAAGAAATAATTATGCATTTAAGTACAGATATGAATATTCCTAATCATATTTTAAATCAAATATCAAATGAACAGTTACAAAATATTAAAGTAAGAGAGGCAATAGTCAATTGTGTTGAAAACAGTGCATTTCATAGACATTTTGATGCATGCGATCAATATCAGTATGGGCAATATGGAGGTGAAGATGTAGATGAATGGAGATTATCTAAATCACTTCAATTCATGGCTATCTGGGAAAACTTGCCTGATAAGGTGAGAGAAAAATGCAATTATGAACTTGAAAAAGCGTGGTTGCAGATTCCTGATACAAAAAATGTACTGAATGAAGAAATAGAACAGTTACAAGAAAGAATTGATATATTATATCAATTAGAATCTAATCAGGATAACATAATACAGGATATACATAACAGATACATTTTATTAGAAAAATACGATACTTATTTATCTGATGATTTTCCTTTAAGGAAAGCGATTTCTACATTGTGGTGGAATTGTCTTGAACAGTTAGATACTGATAATCATCTCGAATTTATTAATAATAAGATAAGTGAGATAAATAACTGTAGAAAAGAGTTATATATTGAAAATACATTATTAAAACAGGAAAATGAAATACTTCAGCAAAAAAAGTATTATTTTTGGCGGTGGGAGGAAAAAAATAAAGACAGAGAAAGACTTGCAGACAATTTAAATGAAATCAATAAAAATAATGACACTGTAGCTGAATTAGAAGAACAGCTAAATACATTATCTAAAAAACATAACATTGGGATTCAGTTAAAAGAAGATATTTGTAAAATGGTTAAAAATAATCAAATTAAAGATATAAATATGCTATATCAGAGTCTTATTTCTGACTATAATACAAATGATTTAAACAATTATTCTGAGGAAGAGTTTATAGTAATGATTAAAGATATAACATCAAGTAAATTATTACAATTAGAACCAATGAATAATGAATTAATTAATTTAAATGAAACATTATCCAAGATCAGTATATCAAAATCTGACAATGAAATAGAAAATGATGACAATGTGTATAAAGAATATAATATAATTTATAAAAATGAAGATAATTACGAAATGGAAATGTAAAAAGAGGCAAAATGCCTCTTTTTTCTTAAAACTAAGGAGTTGTAAAAATGATACAAAAAAGAGCTAAAAAAGGATTTTTTGCAGTTGAAGATGATAATTTTTGCTTTGAAGGTTATTCTTTAAAAAATTTCACTTTCAAAGGATATGTAATACCCTACTTTACAAAAAATGTAGTAGAACAAATGCATGAAGTATTTGATGAATTAGAATTTAAATACAATGAAATTAATGATACTTTTTCTGTTACATGGATAGATGATGAATATGTCGACACTACAGAATATAGTGCAACAGATATTGTATTAGATGATAATACCAAAATCCACGTTTATGGAATTGGCGCAGGAGACTGGCCTTGGGATAGGTATGAAAATAGCAATAATCATGAATTTTGTATTACTTCTCTAGGAAGTAATAAGCATAATACAGAGACTATAATTAAACATGAAAATTATTTTGTTTCTAATTTTTTTAAAAGTCATTTTGCTGATAATTATCAAATAGCAGATAAAGTTTATTACATCAATAATAATATCATTGCAGGGAAAAAGAAAAATATTGCCCAAATTATTTATAGAAATAATATAGATTTAAAACGAATTCTATCTAATTTTAATGATAATGATATTATTAGTTTTGAAATCGTTGATAAAGATACTGCTTATCTAGATACAATTAAAGAATGTATGCATGGATTGAATCTAATAGATGAATTCAAAGTATTTAATAAATTGCTTTTATTGGATATTTACGCATATGCACTTCCATTTGATTTAATGATGGAGTGTTTAGGTCAACTGCCCTTGCCCACTTTAAAACATATATCAACAATAACCAAAGATATTTCAATTATTCAAAATTCAAAAACAAATGAAATATCAATTTTTATAGAAAACGATGATTATTCAAAAAATATTTTATTTTATGGAACTATTGATGAACTGAAAAATGATTTTAAAATACTGCATAATAATATTTTTGCTGAACAAGCTATTTCAAATGAAGATTTGCATTTGGATAAAGATATTGATGATGATAGAGAAATATAAAAGGAGTTGAATTTTTATGGATTATACCAGTGCGGTTGAATTTCTAAGAGATTTAAAAAATAATACTTATCATTTTAATATTAGACAAAGAATGAAGATGTTATTAGTTGTTATAGGAGAACATCCTGATTCTATGTCACTGATCCAGAATATGGGAATTATAGATCCTGACAGAATAAAAGTTTTATGTCAAAAAGGTGCTAATGGATATGTACTTGCACAAGCTCTAATGGATTCAATAGAAATTTCTACACCAAATAGTGATGAACTTTCCTTAAAGGCTTTTGGATATATAAAACCGATTACACCTGCTGAACTAGATAATTATATTGACGAGGTAATAGAACGTTTAGAAAACCAGAAACAATATTTAAAGAATGAGACTGAGGTTGAAAGAATTAATCAGGAAATTGCTTTAGATGAATTAGAACAGTTTTTATAATTCACAATAAACTAAAATACTTAATTAATTATTTCTAACATGTTATTTTGGCTATATTTATATCAAATATATGGCAGGTTCATCGTTTTGGAGAAGAAAATACTCGAAGGCTTTATTTATTAAAAAGTACATTCAGTTCCTGGTTTTGGAAAATCTGAAAACAAAGAAAAATTTTTGATGACAATGAAAATGAAATCAATCTATAAATTATTAAAGTATTATTTGTATTTTGAAAAGAGGCAAAGTGCCTCTTTTTTACTGGATAAAGAAAATAGAAAGGGAGAAGAAGAAATGAAGAAAGAAAATCATGAGATTATTTGTGTTAAATTAAGAAATTCAAAGAACACTGAAACATGTATTTTAGAATGTTATGGGTATGAACATGCAAAAAAAACGATTGAAAATCAAATTGAAGTTATTAAAGATGATTGGCATGTTGTTATTGATAGTCCTATAGTAGAGCAAATTGTTAGTGAATTATATTATGAGAGTGATCAATATAAAACTGGCAAAGCAATGGATATTTTTAAAAATTACTGTGAAACAAAAATAAAGGAGTTTGAACCATATTTGTATACAGACGAATACGGTAATTCCAGAAAAGCTGAAGTGTTACTGGAGTATTCATATTTTAGAGGTTATAAAGATGGTTTGATTGTGGATGCGCCAGAAATAATTGATAGTCAGGATGGAATTGCTTATACTGCAAAGAATAGTAATATGATTCCAATTGACTGTTCTATGATTACTTTTGTAGAACTTGTAAAACAAATGGATTTTAAATACATTTCGGATAAGTGCTATGAAAACATTTTAGAGTATTGGGATGAGATATTTATGACAGAAATTTTGGAGATGAATAATGATGAAATTCAAGATGAAAATGAAGTGGAATTATAGGAGAAAGAAGATGAAAAAAGTACAAATTTTTATATGCGATGAAGAGATAGAAGTAAGTGACGAAGATGTAATAGAAGAATTATTTTATCCACTAGATTTTGGAGATGAGTAATCATTAAAAGAGAGATGAGCAAGGCAAGGCAGGCGTTAGTTGATTCTTATATAGAATCACTGGAAAAAGAAATCATACCATGGAAGCAGGGGTGGTCTACAGTCAAAAACTATAATCCTGTTACCAAAACACAATACAGAGGAATAAATCGCCTTATTCTTTATAATGCTGTTGCAAAGAATAATTATAACGATCCACGATGGATGACGTTTTCACAAATTAAAGCAGCAAATTATAAATTAAATAATGCAAAGGGCAAGGGTGTTCCATTGGAAAAATGTTCTTTATATGATATGGAGACAAAAAAATACTTAAATATTAGCGATGTAGATAAAATTGTCAGAGAAGAAAATCTCAGTCGGCAGGAAAAGTATGAACGCTTTAAGTGGTCGGTTAAAGTATTTTATGTTTTTAATGCTTCACTTATTGAAGGAATAGAACCCTACACGATAGAAGAAAAAGACATTCATATTGATGTAAATGATTTGGCCTGCAGATTTATTGATAGATATTGCAAAAATGCTAATCTTAGTATTGTTGAAAATTTTTTATGTGAGTGCCCTGTTTATAAACCAGTAAATGACATGATCTTAATTCCAGCTAAAGGTAGTTTTGATGATGAATACGAGTTTGTATCAGCGGTATTGCACGAGTGCTGTCATTCAACGATGAAAGAAAACCGATTAGGAAGAAGTTACCCTAATTTAAAAACAAATAATGAAAGATATGCATTTGAAGAATTATATGCTGAGATAGCTTCATCTTTTTTATGTGCTGATATTGGAATAGAAATAAAGCAGGAAAAGATAGATAATCATACTGCATATGTACAATTTTGGTATAAGCAGATTAAGAAAAATCCTGAAATTATATTTAGCGCTCTAAACGGTGCTGAGGAAATTTCAGAATATATAGAAGTAAAAGGTGAATTACAGGAACTGCTGATAGAATCAAAAAAAGAAATTTATACAGAATTTGATGAAGAAACCAATACATATGATTTGTGTTTAAAAAGAGGCAATATGCCTCTTTTTTTTGAATATGATATAATGGAGGAAAGAATAGATGCCAAAAAAAGTATGGGAGGAAGAAAAAATGGACAAATTGGTGAAAGAAAATGGGAACAAATCTCAATATTTGATGATTACCTCATGGGGGATGTCGAAGGACAGGATGATGAATATTTTGAAAGAAAAGAACCCGCAAATGTATTTAGAATTGATAATAAACAAGACAATCAACACAGAAATCGAGGACTTGATGAAAGCTTCAGAGATAGCTTATCAGCAGATCAAAAAATTAGTGGCAGTGGAGTATCCAGAGCCACTGGAACTTTCGTTCATTCAGAAGCTGTCACTGTCGAAAATGAAACAGGACATGGTTCAAAAGAAGATGATGGAATGGTTGATGAATCAGCCACTTATCAAGAATCGACCAACTTACATTTAAACAGAGATTTTAGATTAACTGTAGAACATGATGAACATTTATCTTTAAGGGAAAAACTGAATAACAATATAAATGCGATAAAAGTACTTAGAAATTTACAGTCTAGCAGTAATTTAAGTATTTTACCTGAACAGCAGGAAGTTCTTTCTAAATATTCAGGCTGGGGTGGATTGCCACATATTTTCAATGAAGATGATATAAAATATGCTGCCGAAAGAAATATTTTAAAACAGATGTTAACGATTAAAGAATATCAAAATGCACGTGCTTCAACATTATCGAGTTTTTATACACCTTTAGTAATTGTTGAAAAGATATATGAAATATTAGATCAGTTGGGATTTAAGAAAGGTAATATATTGGAGCCGAGTCTTGGTACAGGAAATTTTATTGGAATGATGCCTTATGATATGCTTAATGAATCTTCTATTCACGGCGTTGAACTTGATACTATAACGGGCGGTATTGCACAAATGCTTTATCCGTCTGCAAAGGTTGAAATATCGGGTTTTGAGGAGGCAAATGTACCTGATAATTTTTATGATCTGGCTATTTCAAATGTACCTTTTGGAAATTATCAGGTACACGACATAAATTTAAACAGTTATGGATTTGCTATCCATAACTATTTTTTTGCCAAATCTTTATCTAAAGTAAGAGAAGGAGGGATTATCTGTTTTATAACATCGACAAATACGATGGACGGTTCATCCAGGATACTGGAGTACATTAATTTGAGAGCAGATTTTATTGGAGCGGTAAGACTGCCGACTAATATATTTAATATTAATGGTGCTAATACTACAACCACTACTGATGTTATTATTTTGCAAAAAAACAGTAATAAACAGCCTTATAATAAGATTGAAAACTGGATGCAGTCTGAATATTTTTCATCTGAACTAAAAATCAATAAATATTTTATTGATAATCCTGATATGATATTTGGTACACCAAAGGACGAAATAGGCAGATTTGGACAACATGTAATGAGAGTCAATTATGATGGAATTTCTCTTGATGAACATTTTGCTAGAGCAATGGCAGTCCTGCCTTCAAATATATATTATGAAGCTGTTCAGGAAACTGTAGCTGATACTATTGCGATTGATAATGAATCATTTAATCTGAAACTGAATACTTATTTTGTGAAAGATGATAATGTATATATTAGAGATGAAAATTACTGCATACTGGTACACGATAATGAGTTAAATAATCTTCGCAGAAAGGAACTTATTAAAATTGCAGAGCTTGCTGAAGAAACAGTTAGTATACAGTCATCTAACAAATTCGATGAGAAGGCATATCTTGCTTTAAGAAATTCATTAAATATAGCATATGACAGTTTTATAAAAAAGCATAATTATATCAATTCCAGGGCTATTAAGAATCTTTTAGAAAGAGATCCACGGCAGTATCTTATTTTAAATCTGGAATCTAAAGGCGTAGAGGCAAATACATATATAAAATCAGATATTTTTAAAATCAGAACTATCAATCCCGTTGTTGAAATAAAACATGTTGAAAGTATACAGGATGCAATTTCTGCATCATTAAATTTTAAAGGTATGTTAGATTTAAATTATATGAGCATTATTTATGATAAAAGTATTGAAAGCATTGAAAAGGAAATGCACTCATCGGCTATGGTATTTTATGATCCTAAGGAAGAAAGGTGGCAATTAGAAAGTGAGTATCTTTCTGGAAATATTCTAGAAAAAATAGACTTTATAAGAGAAAATAATTTAATTGACAGATATGAAAAAAATATCAATGCATTGAATAACGTTATGCCTGAACCGTTGACTATTACTGATATAACTTTTCAATTGGGTGCGCCATATATACCAACACACATACATGAGGATTTCGCCTGCTACCTTTTTCGATTTGAAAATATGATGTATGATTCCAAGTCACTGACAATAAGCTTTATTAATGAAACAGGACAGTTTGCAATGGATTATTACGAGTATAGATTCTTTGGGAATAGTTTTATTGAAGATGAATGGGGAGTACCTTTATCTGAAAATATTGATACTGACGGTGTAATTAAAAGACAGCCAAGATATCATGGCTTTGACCTGCTGAACGATGTTTTGAATTCCAGAATCCCAACGTTGAAAAACTATTGGGAGGAAATAAATGAAGGTGGCATCGTAAAAACAAAAAGTGAAATTAACAGCGAAAGGACTGGACAGGCAAGAGAATTGTCGTCACAGTTGGAAAATACATTTGTTGAGTTCGTATTTGACAATGAGAAATACTGCAGAGAGATTGAAGATGAGTATAATCGACTGTTTAATGTTATAATGCCAAGAATTTATAATGGAGAATTTTTAAGCTTTCCTGAAATGAATAACAGTTTTCAGATGGAAGAATATCAAAAAAATGCTATTGCAAGAATAATCTATGGCAAAAATACTCTTTTATCACAACAGGTGGGAGCTGGCAAAACATTCGAAATGATTGCAAGTGGTATGGAAATGAAAAGAATGGGTAAAAGAAATAAACTGCTGTATGTTGTACCTAACCATTTGATTGGACAATGGCGTAATGAATTTATGACACTATATCCACAGGCAAATATTTTGGCAATTTCTACTAATGATTTTGGCACAAAGAAAAGAGCAGATATAGTAAATAAGATGGCAGTGAATAATTATGATGCAGTAATAATGGGTCACTCGTCTTTTAAACTGATTCCTATGGATAATGAGATACAGTTAAATTTTTTGAATGAAGAAATAGATAAATTAGTAACTGCAATTGAAGAAGCAAAAGCAAATGGAAGCCATCAAAATACTGCTGTTGTTAAGTTGCTCGAACGTTCTAAAAAGGCCGTAGAAAAAAATGTAAAGAAGCTTACAGATATTAAAAGAGATCAGGGGATCACTTTCGATAAATTAGGAGTAGATTATATGTTTGTTGACGAGGCACACGAATTTAAGAATTTATATACGTATACTGCTATGTCAAATATCGCAGGTGTTCCTCAAGCTAGAAGTCAAAAAGCCAGTGATATGTATATGAAATGCAAATTTATACAAAAAAGCGGTGGTAATGTCTGCTTTGCAACAGGTACGCCAATTACAAATACTATGGCTGAGCTGTTTACAATGCAGAGATATTTACAGGAAGAGGAATTAGAAAGATTAAATATTCATAATTTTGATGCCTGGGCAAAAACATTTGGTAAAGTTATTACTTCTCTAGAGGTATCAGTAGACGGAAGCGAGTTTCAAACCAGACAGAGGTTTAACAAATTTTTTAATATACCTGAATTAATGAATTCATTTAGAGAGGTTGCAGAAATTCAAACAGAGTCGATGCTGAATAATGCACTTGAAAATTCTAAACTGCAAAGAAAAAGGGCTATACCGCCAAAACATGTGGGCGATAAGGCAAAGGTAGTTTCAATAGAACCAAGTCCAGAGTTGGAGGATTATATTGCAAATGTAGTCGAAAGAACTGAAGCAATACATAATTCGGCAGTTGCTCCATATGAAGATAATATGTTAAAGGTAACCAGTGACAGCAAGAAGGCATCAATAGATCTGCGTCTTATTGACGAAAGCTACGGTTTGACTCCAGATAATAAATTAACTGTAATTTCAGAACAGATATATAGAATATATGATGAGTACAGGGATCAAAAAGCTACTCAACTCGTTTTTTGTGATTCTTCTACTCCTAAATCACAATTCAATGTATATGACGAAATCAAAAACAATTTAATTAAATTAGGTGTAAATGATGAAGAAATTGCATTTATACATGACTATAAAACAACTCTAAAAAAAGAAAAACTTTATAGAGATGTAAATAGAGGAGAAGTCAGAGTACTGATTGGTTCAACAGCAAAACTTGGTGCAGGTGCAAACGTTCAGCAAAGAATGATTGCAATTCATCATGTTGACGTACCATGGAGAGCCTCAGATATTGCACAACGAAATGGACGGGTCTTTAGGCAGGGAAATATGAATAATGAAGTATATGAATTTAGATATGCAACAAAAAAATCATTCGATGCCTACTCATGGCAACTGATAGAAACCAAGTCAACGTATATGAATCAACTGCTTGAAGGCAGTGGCTGTGCAAGAGAAATTGAAGAAGATACAAAGGCAACTTTTTCGTATGCAGAAATCAAAGCTATTGCAAGCGGTAATCCTTTAATAAAAGAAAAACTTGAAGTAGACACACGCTTAAAAACTCTTGAATCCAGTCTGGCAAGACACAGAAAAGCAATTAGAAAGGCACAGGATGATAAGCGCAATATGCCTGAAAAAATAAAAAATTTAGAAATGAAATTCGATCGTATAAGTAAAGACTATTCTGTATTTAAAAAGCATATCAATTTTGAATATGAAATGATTAATGAGAAAATGGATATTGATTTTAAAGTTGAATATAAAGACAAAGTCTTTACCGATTTAAAGGAGTATGGTGATTTTATCATCAGATTATCTGACTTGAATAAAGAAAAAAATTCAATTCCTATTGGAAAAATGATGGGTTTTGAATTTATTCTTGATTATAATGTTGGAAATGGTTGGAATATCTGTTTTAAAGGAGCGAATAACTATCTGTACAATGCTGGATTGTTAAACGCAGTAGGCAGAGTTAATGTTGGGAGAATGATTAGAAAAATTTTTGAAATAAAAAAAGATTATGAAAAGTATTTTATACAAATTAATAACATGAAAGAAAATTATGCAAAACTTGATGATATTATAAATAAAAAATTTGAATCACAGGAAGAACTGCTTAGTTTGAGACAAAGACAAAAAGAGATCACTAATCTTTTAACTGACAATAACAATGGAGTTGTATTAGAGGAAAATGAAGCTGAGGAAATCGAACTAGAAATTTAAAAAGAGTCAGTTTTGTTATGGCAAAACTTACAAAAGAACAGAAAAAGGTAAATAAAATAAAGTGAATATTATTCAAAAAATGTTCACTTTTTCGAAAAAAAATTGTGCCTTTTTGAAACAAAGGATATGCTAAGATTAGTATAGTTAAAATTATGCAATAAAGGAGAATTGCGTTATAGCAAATCTTAAAAGAGGCAAATTGCCTCTTTTTTATATTTTAACAAAGAAAGAAGGAAATAAAAGAAATGTTCAAATTCAAAAAAATGACAAACATATTAACCGAAAAGGAGGCAAAAAAAATCGCAAACGATTTCTACAGCAGGAATAACAGCAGTATGTTTAAAAAGCATGATATTTTCTTAGAGTGCTGGATTGAAGAAACAATGGACTATCAGAAATTTAAAATTGAGCTTCATACTATTGTATCACCCAATTATGATGAGTATGGTGAATGCGAATTTACCAGTTATTATGATTCATATAAAGAATTATTAGAGAAAAATATATACTGCCATATTTATAGGGCTTTAACAGATGGAGCGACTGCGGTTACGCCAGCAATTGAAAATCCTAATAATTTATTAATGTCAAGAATTTTTAGCCCTATAAAAATATATATTAATTCTCAAATTGTTTTACCAGTAAAAATCATGGAACAATTAGGATGTCACGACTGGATCAACGATTATTACAGAAACAAAGCAAATATGGAATTTATAAACGTGAAATTGGGAAAAGATAAATATATAAAGCTTGCATCTCAAGAAGATTTTGATAGTGCAATAAATAATTATTTTAAGGAGTATCTCAAAAAGAATAATATTAAATTGTCTTTGAAGCAGGAAAAAAATATTGGTACTGAATTTAAGAAACTGTTAAATGATGATAATTTTAAATGTTTATTAGGCATATTTGTTACTCTAGATGAGCAGTATTGTTTCGAAAGCTTTTTTGAAAAGAATAATAAAACTGGCATAGAGCGGATTATTATTGAACATCCAGAAGAGTCTGAAAAATTCCATCATGGATATAGATGGAGCGCTTTGTATGATTTTATTGATAACCTAAGAATAAATTCAGATGAAAAGGCACTTATCATAGAAAATAGGGAAATGTTGCTGGATATATATGAACATTATCCTAATCACCTTCAAACATTGAATCATGAAATTCGAAAATCATATTTAAGTGATGAATTCGAAACGCATTTTAGATATACAGAAGATGAATTTGTAGATGAAAGAGAATTATAGAAAATATAGTTAAAGTTATTAAAGAAAGTATGTAACAAAATGGAATTATATAAAAAGAGGCAATTTGCCTCTTTTTATATTTATAGGAGTGAATAAAAATGACTAATGTAAAAATATTAAGCAATTCTGAAAAAGAATACCGTAAAACTATCGTAAGTGAAATGCTCAAGGAGCTTACATGTATAGAAGTTGCAACAAATGTTTTTAATCTTACTGTTCATAAAAGCAGTAGAAGTCAACGATATCTTAAACCAGTTGAACATAGTTCGATGGTATTTGATATTTTAAAAAACAAAGTGTACTGGAATGCTCGTTGCGGGTCAGTACCTTTAAATGTAATTGAGTTTTACAGTGAATACACTAATACTTCAACATATGATGCAATTAATATACTTTTAGAGTACTTTTATTCAAGAAATCCAAATGAAATTGAGCAGTATTTGTATGATTTTTCTATGGACGAAAGTCATATCAGCCAAGGACTTGTATTAACACAAAAAAACGATAATAATGAGAGAGCAATTCATTATCTGACCAATGAAAGAAAACTAAGCGATTCACTTGTTAGCAAACTAATAGAGGATGGCATTGTATATGAAGATATATATCACAATGTGGTATTTGTTGGATATGATGTAAATAATATAAAAGAAAAAAAACCAGTTTTTGCAATCCGCAGAGGTACGGGCAATTCAAAATTTCATATAGACTGTAAAGGATCATTTAAAAATAACGGGCTATTTTAAATTTAGAAGAAATAGAAATTATGCCAGATTTAGATGATGCTGGTGTGATAGCGAGTAATAAAATAAAGAAATGGTATGACAATGAAGGGGTGTTCAACGATAATGGTAATACAGTTTCACTAGAAATAAAAACATACGGCTATGATGGAAAACCAAATCTTAAAATTAAGGATTTAAACGACCTTTTACGTGTAACTGTTTATTATGAAGAAAATAGAATTTTAAGGGAACAGTCAGAATTAGAAGATAGAGAAAGCAATGATAACATGGAGATGTAGGAAAAGATATATTTTGTCTTTTTTATAGGAATAATCAATTTGTGTTACATTTTATGTTTAAAGTGATATACTTATATCATAAGTATAGGAGATTGGAAATGACAGATATAGAAAAATTAAAAAAGGAACTCATAGAACAAAAACAATCAAAATTTCCTGGTAACATTTATCATGTTTCACAGGTATTGTTTGCATATAATTCAAATAAAATAGAAGGAAGTCGATTAACAGAAGAACAGACTGAAATGATATTTGAAACTAATTCTTTTTTTCCTGATAAAGACGATGAGGTAGTCAGAGTAGATGATATTACAGAAACAGTAAACCATTTTAAACTCTTTGATTTCATCTTGGATCATATTGATGATAGGTTAAATAAAGATATGATTATTGAAATGAATAAAATTCTAAAAAAGGGAACTTCTGATGAATCAAATCCCAGATATAATGTAGGAGGATTTAAAATCCATCCCAATGTAATTGGACTGGTAAATGTTATTAAAACCTCAAAACCAGACGAAGTTGAAAGAGATATAGACGTATTCATTGAAGAGTATAACAGGCTAGGCAAAGTAACTTTGGAAGATATTGTTGACTTCCATTTACGCTTTGAGAGAATTCATCCGTTTGGTGATGGCAATGGTCGTGTTGGGCGTGCGATCATGTTCAAGGAATGTTTAAAAAATAATATTGTTCCTTTTATTATTCTTGATAGGGATAAGCCGTATTATTTACGTGGATTAAAAGAATATGACAGAGACAGGACGTACCTGTTGGAAACCTGTTTAAATGAGCAGGACATATACACTGATCTATGTAAGCAGCTTTTGAATTTAGATTTTAATATCACTGTTGATAATGAACTGGATGAAGATATGGAATTATGATTAAGTTATGTAAAAAAAGAGGCAAACTGCCTCTTTTTTACATACAGTACTATTTTATAAAGAAGGAGCTAATAAATGTGAAGCATGAATATATAATCGAGGAGCTTGATGAAAAATACATCAATCTCTCGTGAAAACTATGCTGAAGAAGATGAAAATGAGAGAGAATTATAACAAGGAGAACAGGATGAAAAAAATTAGTTACAGTATTTTAAAGGAACTGATAGATAATATAAAGGACGATGAGGAGATTGTTATAGATGAAAATGGAATAAAAAAGGTGAAGAGAGCAAATGAACAGTATTGATGTTGTTGGAATCAGATTAGTTAAGGAAAGAGAGTTTTTATGTGAAAAGAGTATAAGAACACCGCTGGATGCTGTCGAAGTTTTAGCAAATGAATTAAAGTTTTTAGATCGAGAAATTTTAATGACCTTAAATATGAATAGTAAAAATAAAATTATTAATGCTCATGTATGCTCGATAGGAAGTGCAAATATGGGAATAGTTGATCCAAAAAGTGTCTTTAAATCAGCTCTACTATCAGGAGCAAATAGGGTAATGATTATACACAACCATCCTTCTGGTGACTGTACTCCAAGTCAGGAGGATATTGACGTGACAAATTTATTAATCAAGGGAGGGCGCATTTTAGAAATAGAAGTCCTTGATCATATTGTGATAGGTGAGAATGAATATTATTCTATTGTAGGGGATCGTCAAGAAAAATACACCGAAATAAATAATACAGATAATTTACAAAACAGTTATGAATCTTTAGAGCTGTGTGAGAATAATGACAAAAAAAATTGGTTAGAAGAAGATGTGATGGAAATGATAATTTAAAAAAGAGGCATTTTGCCTCTTTTTTACTTTACAGAAGGAGGTAAAAATGGAAAATGTCGTAAATAGTGAGTATTTCAAATTAGCAGTTGTGTTAAAAAGTGTATTAGGAATTACTCATCATGAAATGAAAGATATCAGAGAAAATATTTCTAAATATAAAAAAAGAAAAGAAATAGTCCAGGAGATTAATGATTATCTTAATGATGATGAAATCTCTATCTTTTTACCTGATAATTATAAACAGCAGGCGCAGAGATTAGTTTTTATTTTTAATAATAACTATGATGACAATTTTATGTTGAATGACTGTAAAAAAGATAGTTTTATATCAGATAATATTCTATCTTATGATAAATACATGGATCTTATTGATTTGCTAGGTGGAATAGAAAGTGATGAAGATGGCAGTCAATTTGTTAAAGTACAAGTCGATAAAATGATCAAATGCTTTTTAGTTCCAGTAAGCAGGGGTGACAAGCTTTCAAAAGAAATTGTTAAAGAATATATAGAGAAAAATGCTATAAATAAGTTAGAGAAGGAAATAGAAAATGATAATGAACTCGAACTTTTGTGAGAAAAAAATTATATTTTTTATGTGAATATATTTACTATAAGCAGTTAATAGATCGGTGGTGAAATAAATGAAAAATGAAATAGACATTTTGTTGGAGGATTTTGAATACGAATTAATTTTTGGCAAACAAAGTTTACTTTTAACAGTTGAAGTCGGGACAAAAAAGATAGAAAAATACTATAAAGATAATTATGGTGATAGAAAAGCGGAAGAGTTTTTACTTAAATTCAAAAAAAATTATCAAGAGATTAAGGATGTAAGCGATCATCAGCTTAGAAGGGTAGAGAATTTAACAGAAATTTTGAATGAATTTGAAATTTCTATTTCAGAACTTCATCGAATGATAGTTGCAAAGAATTTTTGTGAATTGTACCTAAAAGACAGTTATTATACATTTTTTGATTTTGTTAAAGAAAGAGCAGATGAGTCCATTAATAAAAAAATTGAGAAACTGTTGGAAATGGAAAACTATGAGTATCTAAATAATGATTTTAAAGAGCAGGTGGTTGAATAAGAATATAATATTAAACAGCACAATGAATGATAAAGAGGAAAATTTGATGGAAAAAGAAGATAGAGTGGTGTGCTATAGAAAATTGTGTGAAGAAATTCAAAGAATGATAAATGATCTTCCAGTGCTTGAAGGAAACTGTGTACAGATAGAGAAAGCAAAGAGAGTAAGATACTTTTACATCACTGTTTATTATATGTGTCTAAATATTTGTAAGTAATGGTTGTAAGATAAAATGCAAAAAAAATTGTGCCCTCTCTAATATGCAAATATGCTAAGATGTGTTTGCAGGTAATAAATGTAGACAATTAAATAATAGTATACTTTTGGATTAGAAAACTGTCTGTCGAAAAGCGATGCTTGCATGATTACCTGTATTTTTTTCCTTTATACAAGAAAGAGTGGAGTTCTCACCACTCTTTCTTTTTGGTTAATTTTTATTGTATTATAATGGAATCGGGGAAGAATAAAAATGAAAAGAGTTTTAACAATTTTAATTGTTGGGGGGATCAATTGCTGGGTGTAATAATTCGAATGAAGTGAAAAATACAGCAGTATGAAACAATCGATAAGACTTGGATTGATAATGTTTTAATGGAAAGTTGTTATTAATAACTTAAAAAAAGAGGTAAATTGCCTCTTTTTTATAGTCAAGAAATATTTTTAGTAGATATTTTTAGTAGAAAATGAGTATTTGCATTACTAATATAATGATTTAACAAAAGAAAAAACACTGATGAAATCAGTTTATTTTAAATAGTGTGAATATTATTCAAAAAATATTCACTTTTTTGAAAAAAAATTGTGCCTTTTTGAAACAAAGGATATGTTAAAATTAGTATAGTTAAAATTGTATCCAAAAATTGAGAGCATTTATTGGTATTTCGAGCAATGACTGCTTTTTTTATTGCAGTTATATACGTAAAAAAAATTGTGCCCTAACCTTTTTTCTTTATTGATATCATTAAATTGTAAAGGAAATATCAGGAGGAATACAGATGAGAACAATTGAATTGAATTAGTTTTAATACTACTATTTTTGTTTCTCTTTGTAGCAATGCTACCTAAAGTAGCAACAGATTTTATATGATTTGCACGGGAGGAACATTCATTATGGAAATAGGAGAACGCTTAAAGCAGTTGAGAATAAAAAGAAAGTTAACACAGTTCGAAGTAGAAGAGTTAACAGGCATAAATCGATCTACATTATCATTATATGAATTAGGAATCCGAGTGCCACCAATCGATAAGCTAATGCAGCTTGCTTTGCTATATAAAGTATCGATTGACTATTTATGTGGAATAGAGAAGTCCTATAGTGAGGATGTTGAAAAGGTAAAACAGGGAGAAAAAGCACAATGAAAAAAATGTTATTAAATTATTTAGATACAAGAAATAAAAAGATTATCGCAGGAATTAGTGTAGTGGCAGTGATTTTAGCTAGTACACTGGGTATATATGCTTTAACAAAAGATAATTTACCCGATTTCGTTCTAAGTGATAGTAAAACTATTAAATTAGAATATGGAGATAAATATTCTGTTAACGGCATGAAATTATTGAATACAGAAGGTATGGATGATAAAGATAAAAAAATATTAAAAAATGGTTTAAGTATAAAATCTAATTTTAAATATGAGGACGGTAAAGATTATCCAGCAGTTGGAGAGTATAAGATAACAATGATCTTTAATGATGATACACTTGTTAAAAAGGTTAAAGTTGCTGATACGACTGCACCAGAACTTAATACAGAATTTCGTGATATTGATATTGTTAAAGGTACTGATCTAAATACCTATGATTTCGGCGGTCTTAATTTATTTAATGCAACAGATCTATCGCCTGTAGAGGTAGGATACGACAGCAGTGCAGTTAACAGTAGTACAGTAGGAACATATGTATTAAAAGTTACTGCTAAGGATACTTCTAGTAATGAAACTACTAAAGAATTAACAGTTAATATAACAGAAACTCCAAATGAAAATCAGGAATTAGTAACAGAAACAGTAACTAATGAGGATGGAACAAAATCTATTCGCAATACATTAAGAGATAAAGCGACGGCTCAAGACGATACAGCAAATACTAAAATTAGTTCTAATTCCAGTAAAGGAAGCAGTACAAATAAAAAAGGATCTACAGGTTCATCAAGCAGCAATAGTTCTAATTCATCTTCCAATTCTGGAGTGAATCATAGTTTTGTTGCTAACATGTCAATTTCGAGACAAACTACACAGGCAATAACAGTTGTTGGAAACGGTGGAAGCTATGCAACGTTATCACTGCATACTAAGCGTAACGGTATCTGGACAGAAACATTAAGCTGTTCAGCAAGAGTGGGGAAAAATGGTATAACTAGCAACAAACGTGAAGGTGATGGGAAAACACCTACGGGAATCTATAGTTTTGGTCAAGCGTTTGGTGTAGCAGGAAATCCAGGTACTTCTAGAGGATGGTTACAGGTCAACAACAATCATTACTGGGTAGATGATGTAAACAGTCCATATTACAATAAATTAGTTGATGCTAGTCAGACTGGAATTCAATGGAGCAGTGCTGAGCATTTAATTGGTTATCCAACAGCATATAAATATGCTATTGCTGTAAATTATAATACTGCTTGTACACCAGGTGCGGGTAGTGCTATCTTTTTACACTGCTCAACTGGCGGTTCTACAGCAGGATGTATAAGTGTGAGTCAGGTGAATATGATTCGTATATTACAGTCACTGCAGGGTGATACTTTAATAGGAATATATCAAAATTCAAATAGTTTATACTAAAGTTTGTATTATAGAGTAATAAATTATAAAATTTAGATGGAGGGATAAAGTATGGACATCAGAAAAGATATTATTGATAAGTATTTAAATACCAAAAAGAACAGGCTCATTGCGGGATGTGTTACAGGTTTAATTGTCTTGGGATGTGGCGGAGGAATTGTATATGCTACAAGAGACACTTCACCAAAATTACAACTAAAGAAAAATACGATTAATCTTGAATACGGAAAAGAATTCAAAGCTGATTTTGATACTTTAGTTGATACTAAAGGATTAAATAAAGAAGATAAGGAATATTTGAAAAAAAACCTTAAAATAAAAACAGATATTAAAAATGATATTGAAACAGTGACTAACGAGGATGGTACTACTGAAGAAAAAGATCGTGGGTTTGCAAAAGTAGGAGATTATAAAGTAAATTTAACATATAAAGATGAAACTAAAACAGTTAAGGTAGTTGTGAAAGATACAACTGCTCCAGAGATTACAGCACCTGAAAATATAGAAATATTACAGGGTACTGATTTAGCAACATTCGATTTTAAATCATTGATTACAGCGACTGATTTAGCAACAATAAATGAATTGACAGTTGATTACAGTACAGTAGATATTAATGTACCTGCTGAATATACTGTAAAAGCTAGTATTGAAGATGCAAATGGAAATAAAGCTGAAAAAGATGTAAAGGTTACAGTAATTGCGCCACCCGCAATTGCCGAAGACGAAGTTGTAGTCCAAGAGACAGTAACTAATGCTGACGGAACAAAAACAGTAAAAAATACTGTTAAGAAAAAAGTGGATTCATCTGGAGACAAAGTAGTATCTAGTGGAAACAATTCAAATAGCAGCTCTAATAGTTCTGGAAGCAAACCTTCAGGTTCTACTGGAGGAAGCTCAGGATCATCTGGTAGTGGTTCTAACAAACCTTCAAATGGAGGGGCATCTGGTGGCAACAGTTCTGGAGGAAATAGTGGTAATTCAGGTGGAAGTTCTGGGAGTGGATCAAGCTCAGGAAATACTGGAGGAAATTCTGGATCAACAGGAGAAACTACTAAAAAATATATTTATGTGACATGGTCTTATACTTATGGGGCAAGCACAATGAATGATGCTTGGTGTGGTGCTGAAAACAAGTGGACAGGAAATATAAGGTTGCCAGATGGTGCTACTAATTTTAGTGGTTTTAATATTAAATATATTACTTATGAAGAATATAAAGAATATATGGGTTACTAAATCAAATACTAAATAAAGAGAACATCGTTTCTCTTTTATTTTATTATGGAGGAAATGTTATGTTTTATTATTATATTGGTGGTTTTTTATGACGGCATTTTGCCGTCATTTTATATATTAAAAATTAATAACAAGGAGAACAGAAATGAAAATATTAAATAAAATTTTAAAATTATTTGCTATTATGTTATTTTCAATTTCACTGATATCTGTCAATCTCACTGAGGTTAGTGCTGCTACGCTGACTTGGGGGAATGAAATTTATTATCCTAGCTGGTTAGGAAACTGGTCTACAAAAATGTGTTATATAAATGGAAGTCTAGCTTATTGTTTAGAATCATCAAAGAATACTCCAGGGCAAGGTGAATATGCTTCGGAAATTTTATTTAATAATGAAGCTTTATTAAAAGTACTTTACTATGGTTATGGTGGACCTGGTGATGTTTTTAAAGATGATCAGGTTACAAATGATACTAACAAATATCTGTATACGCATATTATGGCTTCATACGCATATTCAGGTGATATATATGGAGGCAAGAACTGGGATGATTTATTGGCTAATGGAATTGGATTGAAATGGAGATATGAACAGATTCAGTCCATGCCAGTGTCTACATCTCAATTTTTTATTAATGGAAGTACTGATTTGACAGTGAATGCATATTATGAAAATGGTGTCCAAAGAACTAAAGACATGGTTTTTGAAAGTCAAAATAATGTAAATATTAATATTCCTTTGGGCGAAGGTATGGAATTACATAATGTTTCACAAGGAAAAGTTTATACTGGAACAGGTGTAGTGTATGGTGGGAATACCTTTTATATTTCATCGGATTTAAGAAAACGTGAGAATTATTCATCTGGGGAATTAGCGGGTGGAAATTTGACAATGTATGCACCGCTAATAATTAGAGGTAATTCTAGTGTACAAACTGAAGGAACCTTATCTATTACAAGTGATCCTCGCACATTAAATTTGAATATAAACTGGATAGATGGAAGCCAGATTAGTATTAATAAAACTGACAATTATGGTGAAAACATTTCTAACGCTAAATTTGATTTATTGCAGTGGAACAATGCAATAAATCAATATGAAAAATTAAGGGAGTTAACATATAATTCTGCTGATAAACTATATGAAAGTGGTTTTTTAGAAAAAACAGATCTGAATGAAGGTAAATTTAAGGTGGAAGAAACAGTGCCAAATGGATATACAGTTTCTTCGAGATACGAGCAGGAATTTACATTAGACGGCTATATCGACAGAAGTGTTTTTACAGCAATTATTGAAGGTAAAGAAGTAAATGTAAAATTATCTTCTACACTTGCGGACAATCATTACATAAAATATGAGGTGGATGGTGTACCAGATAGTGTAACAGAGATTAAATTTCCTACATGGTCGATTAATGGGGGACAAGATGATATTGATTGGGTTCACCTTGCAAAAGAAAGTGACGGAGTATGGCGTGCAAATAAGCAGATGCCTGAAAGTGGACAGTACGTGATTCATATCTATTATAATACTGCTGTACAGCAAAATATTTATTCTCATGCGGTTAATTTTTGGCCGAGTGATACAACGATCAATGTTGTAAACAATAGGATAATGGGTAAAATATCTGTTGATAAATTAGATTATCATGCAGGTGAAAAATTAGCAAACGCAACATTTGATGTGACTGCCAGAAACGATATAAGAACACCACAGGGAACTGTTATATATAGGCAGGGCGAAGTAGTAGGAAATCTTACAACAGATGAAAACGGTTATGGTGCACTGGATAATCTTAATTTGGGGGAATACACCCTAAAGGAGTCTGCAGTACCAGATGGTTTCCGTGATGATGACAGTACATATGATTTTACTATAACTGCTGATAAAACTGATTCTAAACTGCATATGGGATTAGATGTGACATGGGAAATAAATAACTATCCTACTTTTATAAATGTTTATAAAGTTGATAAGGATTCGGGCAAAAAACTGGAAAATGCTGAATTTGATTTATACAACGTTACAGATAAAAAGAAAGTAGGAACATATAAAACAGATAAGAATGGCAATATTGCTGTTTTTTATTTATCAAGACAGAAAACCTACTATCTTCAGGAAACAAAAGCACCTGACTCTTACAAATTAAATGATACCAGATATTATTTTTATGTTGATGAGAAGGGGGCGTTCAGTGTTTCAGATATGAATGGTACTGTAGAAGATGGTACTTTTAATGTGCCGTTTCATGGTACAATGACCATTACTGTTAAAAATGAAATAGATATATGCAATCTTCGAATTACAAAGAAGAATGATAACAGTAAAGTATTAGAGAATGCTGAATTCAGCTTATATTCTGATAAGGAATGTACAAAGGAAATAGAAAAAGGAAAAACCGACAAGAACGGTCAATTGAATTTTGATCGTATTTCTGTTGGTGATTTTTATTTAAAAGAAACAAAAGCACCTGCAGGTTATCGTCTGCTGGAAGATCCAATTAAAATATCATTAAAAAATGTGAACGGGAAGTTCACTTTTTTTGTTAATGACAAAGAGATTAAGGAAGATGACAAAAATAACAGCTTAACGTTAGAAAACGGCTTATATACTGGCAATTTGACAGTTATAAACAGTCGAGGATCTATTCTTCCTGCAACGGGAAGTCCTATGACAATTGTTTTAACAGGGGCAGGTATTTTATGTTTATTAATTTTAATCAAAAGGGGAAAAACAATGATGAAGAAAATTAAAAAATTAGGTATAACTGCTTTAGCTTGTGTACTGTCTTTAACGACAGCAGGAACAGTAGCAAATTTAGTCAACAGTGGAAATACTGGAAACGGAATTTTTACGAAACTAAATGCTGAAGGAACAGGACATATAACTATTAATGCCAATGTAGGAGATAATGGAGTTACTCAAAGTCTGGCAGGGAAGAAATTTAATATTTACCGTATCTTTGATGCTCAAAACAGTGCAGGAATGGAAAGTATTAACTATACAATGAACCCTGCATATGAAAAATCGTTAAAGAAGGTTACTGGAAAAGATACGGAATATGCAATCATAGATTATATTCAAACGTTAAATAACAATCAGGTGATCAATGATGTTTCACAGACACAGAAAAACGAGACTGCATATTCTAATTTTAGATATTTTGTTGAGAGTCTAAGAAATATGTTAGTTGAAGATAAAGCCGACCCTACTCAGGTTTTAACGGTCCCATCTACAGCAACAGACAGTTATACATTAGATGTTGCATACGGGTGGTATGTTATTGATGAAATTACCAGTGTTAATGGAACGCACAGTGCTGCATCTATGATCATGGTCAATACTGCTAATCCAGATGTTGCAATCGATATAAAATCAGATTTTCCTGTAATTCAAAAACAGATTTTAGAAGATGATAATCAAAAGAATATAGGAGCGGATAAAGACGGATGGAACGATGTAGGAGATTACGAGATTGGTCAAACCGTGCCTTACCGCTATTTGACATATGCGCCAGATATGAACGGTTATTCTTCTTATTATTTTTCAATGCATGACCGCATGGACAGCCAGTTAACATTCAATAAGGATAGTGTAGTTGTCAAAGTCGGGAACAAGACGCTTGTAAAAGATACAGATTATAAAGTTGTAACAACTGGCTTAACTGGAGAAACATTCCAAATCCAGATTACAGATTTAAAAGCGACAATTAATAAATATTTTTATGCATCTGAAGCGGGAGCAAATCCAGAAACAGAGAAGCTGTATGGTCAAAAAATTGTTGTAGAATATAATGCCACTTTAAATGAATCTGCTCAGGCTGATACTGGAAGAGCAGGTTTCGAAAATGATGTAAGACTGGAATATTCTAACGATCCCGACAGTAACGGGACTGGTAAAACAGGGTTAACACCTTGGGATACAGTAGTGGCATTTACATTTAGAATGGACGGTATCAAAGTAAATGACCAGACTCCAGAAAGAAAGCTGGAAGGTGCTAAATTTAGATTATACAGTGATGAGGACTGTACTAAAGAGGTATATGTTAAAAAAGCAAGCGGCGGAGACGGTTATACTGTAATCAATCGAGACAGCGTAACAGGTGATACTGCACCAAGTGAAGCGGTTGAAATGGTGTCTGATTCAAATGGTGTTTTCAATATCATAGGTTTAGACAGTCAGACATATTATTTGAAAGAAACTAAGGCGCCAGACGGTTACCGTTTATTAAAAGACCCTATAAAAATCGATGTAAAAGCAACTTATGGAGCTGACAACAGATTAAATTATGTTAAGGGCGATGGTGCAACAGCAAAGACATTACAGAAATTAGCAGCAACAGCAAGTTTTAAAGAATTTTACACAGGCGCATATAGTCAATATGACAAAACACTATCAACTGATGCAGATACAGGTACATTTAATATCAAGGTTGTAAACAAAGTTGGATCAAAACTTCCTGCAACAGGTAGTATGGCCACTTTATTATTAGTTGCAACGGGTACTGCGGTGATGGTAACTGTACTTATCAGAAGAAGAAAAAATGAAAAAGATGAGAATTCTCAAATTTCTTAAAAAAGATATTTTAATTTTTATAACAGGACTGGCTCTTGTGAGCTATCCTGTTATTTCTAATTATATAGAGTCCATAGAACAGGCAGATCAGATCGATACATATAACAGTTCTGTCAGTGAGTTGAGCAGAGCAAATAAACAGTTAATGCTGAACGAAGCTCATGAATGGAATGATAACCTGTATTCAAAAGAAAAGGGACTGCCAGAGGATTCAGGGTTAGAATATGAAAATGTTTTAGATCTTGGAAATGGTGTAATAGGAACTATAGAAATTCCAAAAATAAAGGTAAATATGCCTGTCTATCATGGTACAGAAAGTGATGTACTAAACGTGGGAGCTGGCCATATAGAGGACAGTTCTTTGCCTGTAGGTGGTAACAATACCCACACTGTTTTAACTGGCCATAGAGGCTTGCCGTCAAGCAAACTTTTTACTCGATTAGACGAACTTAAAAAGGGTGATCTTTTTTTTATTAAAGTACTCGATGAAACTTTAGCATATAAAATAAATAAAATCGAGGTAGCACTGCCTGATAAGGTCAGTTATTCAATTATAGATAATCAGGATTTAGCGACACTGATTACCTGTACTCCTTATGGGCTAAATACCCACAGGCTTGTAATAACAGGTAAAAGAGTTCCATATAAGAAAAAGGAAAAGAAATCAATTAAAAGCAGTATGCCGTCATTAAGGGAAATTATTTTCTATGTTATTCCTGTTCTGTTTTCAGTGGCAGGCATACTATTTTTTAGAAAACGAGGGGTGAAAAATGTGTAAAAAATTAATTACAGCAGTATTCACAGTTTTTTTATTTTTTATCAGTATAACCGCTGTTTCTGCTTTAGACGAAGTCGGATCTATAACAGTAAATCTTGAAGAAGGAAAAAAGGGAACCAGTGTTAAAAACGTAGAACTAGAATTAATTAAAGTTGGTGATGTAGTTAATGGACAGTACCTTTTTATAGATGATCTGCAGGATATTGAGATTGATTTAAACACTTTAGAAACGGCAGAAGATATGAAAAATGCAGCATACACTATTTCAAAAATTACTGTTTCAAAAAATATAGGCGGAACTAGAAAAACTACCAATGACTATGGAACGGTCAAATTTAATCAGTTAGAAAAGGGTGTTTATCTGCTTCAGGCAACAGATATCAATAAATATGAGAATATCGTATCAACACTGATATCCGTACCTGTATTTAACAATGAAAGCAAAAACAGCATGAATTATGATATCAGTATTGTTCCTAAACATTCACCTGTAATTGCAGTAAAAACAGGTGATGCAGTTGATTTGAAACTATTTGCCGTATTAGCAGGAGTTAGTGCTGTTATTATTGCAATAATACGAAGGGAGGCGATATAGATACAAATTAATATTTATTTAGATATCAAAATGATATCTTTTTTATTTTAACTTAAAGTGAGGTAGAGAAATGAAAGGATTAAACAAAATAAAAAAATGCTGGAAACAGCTTATGTTAGTACTGGCGATGTTTTTAAGTATCAGTGCATCGACATTAACTCAGGCTAATGCCTTAAACGCTGCATTGACCTGGGGACAGGAAATCCGTTATCCAAGCTGGCTTGGAAACTGGTCTACAAAAATGTGCTATATAAACGGCAGTTTAGCGTATTGTTTAGAAGCATCAAAGAATACTCCAGCAGAAGGGAATTATGCAGGAGAAATTATTCAAAATAATGATGCACTTTTAAAAGTATTATATTATGGATTTGGCGGACCTGGTGATGTATTCAGAGACGATCAGGTTACAAATGATACTACTAAATATCTTTATACGCATATTATGGCTAGTTATGCATATTCAGGTGATTTATATGGTGGCAATGATTGGGACGATTTAGAAGCACATGGTGTTGGTTTAAAAGCGAGATACGATCAAATACAGTCAATGAGTCTACCGTCAAAAGACTTTTATTTGAATAATCAATCTTCATTAAGTATAAGCTCTTACTATGAAAATAATACACAGCGTACTGAGAATATTTCATTTTCAAGCAATGAGGATGTAACAATCAATATTCCATTACAAGATGGGGTAGAGCTTCATAATGTAACAAAAGGAACAGTAAGTACTGGAACTGTTTCTGTTAACGGTGGTGATACATTCTACTTGTCTGCACCGATTAAAAAATTAGATGATTATAATAGTGGTGAATTGGCAGGTAGTAATCTTACTATGTATGCACCATTAGTGATAAGGGGAACAATTTCTACACAAACAGAAGGAACATTATCATATACCACAGATCCTCGTACATTGAGTTTAAAAGTAAAGTGGATGGATGTAGGTGATTTTGAATTAAGAAAAACCAATGATACAGGAAAATTGATTGACGGTTCAGAATTCTCATTAAAACATACTACACTTGATTTTGAAAAAAAACTTGTAGTCAAAGATGGCAAATTATCAATGAGCGGTATGCCTGTTGGAGAATATCTGCTCACTGAAACAAAAGTACCTGATGGTCATGCGGTTCTTCAAAAGACGTTTCAGGTAACAATTAATAAAGATCAGACAACAGAACAGATCGTTGTCAATAAATTAAGACCTACAGGTACGTTAGAGATAAATAAGTCTTTAGAAACTTCTAATGAAAATGCAGTAAATAAAGCTGATTATGATTTAACAAAAGTACAATTCAAGATTACTGCAAACCAAGATATTTATGATAGTGTTTCTTTAGAAAAATTATATTCTAAAGGAGATGCGATTACTGTTGGCTCAGGTAAAGGAAGCAATGATGATGTCGTAAAATTAGTGAATGGTAAAGAATTAGAAAACGGTATTTATTCATGTGATACAAATGGTAAGTTATCTTTATCTGGATTGCCAATGGGGACATACAGTGTGGAAGAAACTGCCTGCCCAGATGGTTTTGTTTTAGATAAAGAAGTCAAAACGGTACAGTTTGCACAGCAGGATTTTGTTACATTAACTTACACTTCTTCATTAAATATAAATAATGAATTAACAAAAACAGTTTTCAGCAAGGTAACTGCTGATGGCGACAATCTTTACGGTGTTCCAATGGAAATCGTAGATGCCAAAACTGGTGAACAAGTTTATAACTGGATCACAGATGATAATGATCTAGAAATCGACGGATTGACAACTGGTGATTATCAATGGAGAGAAGTAAATGCTCCAGAAGGTTATGTTTTAGCAAAACCTATCGAGTTCACTGTCAAAGATGGAGATATCCAAGATATTGAAATGAAGAATTTCAGCGTTGAGTTTGCGAAAAACGGAAACGATGGAAATAAACTTTTAAAAGGAGGGGAATTCCAGGTAACAATTAATAAAGATCAGACAACAGAACAGATCGTTGATAAATGGACAAGCGGTGAACATATTTTCGATGTCACTGAAGATATGAAAGCTAAGCTGATGGCCGGTGAAACAGTAAGTGATATGTATGTTGATATTGAAGATGATTCAAGTACATATTACAGAATTTCTAAAAATGAAGGACGGGATGATTATAGACTTTTAATGCAGGCAAATAGTGAAACTAAATATTATAACATCGATATCAACGGTGATGAAACAACACATATGATCAGAGGTACAGTTGAAGATCAGGAATATGTTATTACAGAGCTTAAGAGTCCTGATGGATATGCAACAGCTGAGCCAGTTACCTTTAAAACAAATAAAGAACAAAATTTAACTGTTGCGATGACAGATGAAATTACTCAATTTGAATTTTATAAGAAGGATATAACTTCTCAGGAAGAGCTTGAAGGTGCAACTTTGCAAATTAAAGATAAAAACGGAAATATTGTAGATGAGTGGGTATCTGGAAAAACACCACATAAAATTACTGGATTAACTGTTGGCCAAACATATACAATGATAGAAGTAATTGCACCAGTAAATTATAAAATTGCACAAAATAAAGAATTTACAGTTAGCGATACTGGAGAAGTTCAAAAAATAACAATGTATGATGAACTTATGCCTGTTGCTAAAAAGGTAAAAACTGGTGATTTAAGCAATCCGTTTAGTTATCTTGTTTTAACAGGTGTTGCAGTTTTAGGAATGTCCCTTGTTTATTATAGAAGGAAAAAAAGTTGTTAATTAAACTAAAAGAGGCAATTTGCCTCTTTTTTGTATATGCTATTTAAAAATTTAGATGGCATATACAAAAAAAGAAAGGTGTGTGGAGAATATGAAAAAAAGATATGTTGTAATATTTTTACTTATATTAATGTTTTTTATTAGTGGCTGTCAAAGTGAGTTATTCAGTGATCCAAACTTCAGCAAAGATAAAATAAAATTTAATAGCAATATAGTAATAAACTATGGGGAAAAGAATGTTGATACTACAAAATTTGTGTCGGGTATAGATGATATAAAAATTAAAGACAGCAATAGATTAAAGGATGAGCTAAGAATCACTGTTGATAATTACAGTATTATCTGTCCTGAGTTTGATGCAGATGAATTAGGTAAACATGTACTTGTTTATTCTTTAGGTGATTACAAATACAAAGTAGAAGTAACTGTAAAAGATATAACTGCACCTTTGATTCTATTACAAAATAATGAAATTGATTTAACGGTTGGAGAAAAGTTTTCAAAAAAGAATTTAGATTACAAAATAAAGGATAATCTTTCCAAGAAGAAAGATATCAGGATTTCAATAAAAGGTGATTATAATTCTAAAAAATTGGGTAAGTACAATCTTAAATTGGTTGCTAAAGATGAAGCAGGAAATAAATCGAGTGTTGATTTTGTTTTGAATATATATGAAAAGGCTTCACTGGAGATTGACAAAACTAATATTTCATTAAATATTGGGGAGACATCGCTTGTATCTGCGAAGGTTAAAGGAAAAGATCAAACTGTAAATTGGACGAGCGACAACAACACTATTGTGGTAGTTGATAATGGAAAGATTACAGCAGTGGCTCCAGGTACTGCAAATATAAGAGTCACATGTGGAAATCTCGCAAAAGAAATTAATGTAAATGTAAAAGCTAAAGAGACAAACAACAATGCTAACAGTCAAAATTCAAATAATAATAAAAATAATGCAAATAATAGTTCGAGTGGCGGGACAGGTGGCAATAAGGTTACCAATCCCTCACAGTATAATAAATATTTTTCTGGGGTTTCGATTGCTACATACAATGAAGCATTAAGTTATGCCGAGGGTAAAGTGAACAGTGGGGTCGTAAATTCTTATTCATTAATGCCAGATGGCAAGGGATATCAAGTAACATTCGGTTAGATAATAAAAATCCATGTCAATGGATTTTTTATTATATATTTTTATATTTTGAAAGGAGAAAAAGCAAATGAATATTATTGGAATTATTTGTGGTGTAGTTGTTGCAGTAGGATGCCTTATCGTTTTTTTATGTCAACTGATTAAAAATGATATCGAAAATGTAATTGTATTTATTGTAACAAGACTGGCTATTGCTATAGCAGCTGGCTTAACTGTTGCAATGGCATTATCAATTTAAGGAGGAATAATTATGCGAATTAAACTAAATAAAAAATTATTAGTAAGAAAGGAAGATGGTTCAGTAAACCGTATAACAATCAATCAAAAAGATTACTATAAATTTATTTTGCCAAAAGGATGTGACTTTGGAAATACATTAGATGAAAATGGAAATGAAGTAGGAAAATTACCAGATTCAATACGTGCCTCATTTATCGTACCTGTCTGGTATACAAGTCAGGCAATAGAAGGTGAATTATGTTATATTGATTTTCCTGATAACTATAAGTATTTAAAAATTACTTTAGATTTGGGCAAGAGCGAAGAAAGATTAGAAGATGGTAGACATAAACATCTTTTTTCTGCAATTGAAAATATTTCGCCAAATGAACTTGCAGATATTATTGAAGATACAAAGTGGTTAAGTTTTACCGTTTCGGTAAAACAGTTAGGTAAACCGTATCAAACTGAACAGGGAAATAAAAGGATAAGCATTTTACTTCCAAAACACGCAGGTGATTTGATGGGGTGCAGAGCAACTATCAGTCAGAACTGTATCAAAGACATAAAAGGAAGAGATGATATTAAAATTGTTAATATCCCAAAAAACTCTAAATTTAACATAATGCGTTCTAAAATTGTTGGTCAGGATATTGAAAACCAAATGAAACCAGTATTTGGCGATAAAATTATCGAAGCAACAGTAACAGGAAAGGAATTATTTGAGTTGTTTAAAATACCTAATGAATACGAAGAACAAACTACTCACGAAGTGGAAAGTGAAGAAATGGAACAAGGATTATAACGGTTTTGTGTAGTTTTAGAAAGGAGACTTTATGAAAGAAATTATTACAATGGAAGTTATCAAAATAACTACTATGGGGTCATTTGATCCATTAATTCAACTTGTAACCCCTTTTGCTGAAGATGCGCTTTTGTTCTTTCAGACAATGGCAGTATTATTTGCTACAGCTATGGGTGTATATTATAAATTAAGACAAATTTTTGCTGATGCACAGGAAGATCAAATGTGGGATAAGAAAACAAGAGGGGTATTTGTAGGACTGGTTTTTATTTTTGCAATTCCTACAGTAATCAAAGTATTATCTTCATATTTTAATTAGAAAGAGGCAATTTGCCTCTTTTTTATATTTTTGAAAGGAGGTATAGAATTGGAACAAATGTTAGAAAAGTGGTATGAATTTTTTGATAAAGAAAGACTCAATAAGTGGATTGATGAAGATAAGGAAAATCGATTTGGTTTTATTACAGGGGTTAATGAAAAGACAATCAATGAAATTAGGAATATTTTTGAAAATAATATTGAAGAGTTTATTGAATTTTATGACTATACTGGTGGTCAAATATTATTACCAATTTTTAAAATAAGAGATCAGTATAGAGAATTTAAAGAGAGAAAAGTATCTAATGAATATGGATATTATGTTAGGGATATTCCAACAAGCGAATCTAGTGATATACCATTCTTTTTTGAAAACGCCCAATCTTTAGATGGGCTTAATATTTCTGGTGGTAGTACTGAAAATAATGAAATTATCGAGCTATTGAACAAACTGCTTGGAGAAATTTCCTCTGTTAAAAAGATGAATATAGAAAATAATCATATTTTAAATGAAATTGGTAAAAGATTTTACAATATTGGAAACTCAAAATTTGATATAAATGATGAACAGATCGAAAAATTAAAAGAAGTGTTAAGAGAAATAGAATATGAGATTGAAAATGTAAACCATGAAAATAAGAAAAATTTTCAAATTATTTTACAGCACATAAACACATTTGAAACCAATAAAAATAACAAAATAAGTAAGTATAAAGACCATATTATAGAATATGCTAAAAATAATATATTCAGATTTACAGTTATATGCTCATCCATCAGTATATTTATTACGATTGTTTTAATAAAAATTATGGAGGTATTTGTAAAATGATGATGATGGGCTTATTTAGCGGAATCAGCGAGGATGTAGCTAATTTTTTTAGAGATTTCTTATGGAAACTGATTGAAGCTGAAATAGACTGTGTCAGAAATTTAATTAATGCACTTGTTAATGGCGTATTATCATTTGGGATTTTAGACAATACATGGATTCAGGATGGATATAAAGCTGCAATTACTCTCATGTTTATTATTTTGCCTGCAAAAATAATTTATGAGTTTATTTTTGCGATGGTTCGAGAAGATGATAATGCTAGTGATGTGAATAAGAAGCTTGGTGGAGCGATTATGGGAGTTATGCTTGCAGTTTCCTTAAGTATAGTAGTTCCTCTGGCTAATAATCTGTCTATAAATGTATCTAAAGCCCTTATTGGTCAACAGTACAGCGTTGGAAGCAGTTCAAATGGAAATTCTTGGAATGATAACAGCGGTACATCTTTAAATAATTCATCATCGGCATCTAATGATACAAATCAAAAAGATTTAGCGAAAGAGCTGGTTGTTTCTACTTTATGTGCATTTGGCGGTATGGATAGAAATAATACAACATTTTCTTATGTAACTAACGAAGATGGAGTAGGAATGGATATAGGTGCTGAAAGATTTTATGACTATATAACCAACAGTGACGGTGCTTTGGCAGGATATGAAGGTGAGCCTAGTGAAAACAGTGGTGTAAGATCATCAGATAATTTTTTTTCAAAGGGAATTTATAACCGATGGTCATTTTACTATCGTTGGGATGTAAACGGTAATGGGACTGACGGTAGCGATGACTGGGATCTTCTTGGCAGTTGGGATTCATCATCATCTTTTCCAGAGTCATCAAAGTCTGATGGCGGTTATGGTTCAAGAAGTGTCCCGTCAAATGAAACGCAGGCTAAACAGGCATACGAATATATTTGCGACCATGCAGGAGATTATATCTGGGACTTTGGTTATATTGGAACAATGATAGGACTGGCGATATTTATGATACTTCTTTTTATTATTACAATTGAAGTAGCAATGAGAATTATTATGATTGGATTTTTATATGTAATTGGACCGTTGTGTTGTTTATCACTTACAAATTATCAAAATCCGCAGGCGTTTACAGTATGGAAAAATACCATTTTAGGTATATTTTTTGTAAATGTGACTCAGATTTTTATGTTACAGCTTTTAATGAATCTAGCTGGAGATATTTCTAAAGCAGGAAGCGGAAATAGTAATGTTATTGCTTCGATTGCACTGTATTTTGGTACTTTTTCTGCAATTATTGGTTTGCCTAAATATGTTCAGTCAATGATTGGAGGTTATGGACAAGGAATAATGGAAAGTATGCAGCAGCTAAAAGGTGCAGTAGGTGGTGCATGGGGTATGACTGGAGGTGCTGTTTTAGGAGCTGGAAGAAAGGTCATGGGTCGACATAATGATAATACTGGTCATTTAACTGGCGGATTGCGTGGGGCAATTATGGGTAATAAGCATTATGGTGGACAGCGGGTCGGTGGCTTAGCTAACAGAACAAGGGCGATGAGAGATGGTTTGTTTGGAAAACAGGAACAACAGAAGAAAGATGCCCAATCTGGAAACAGAAGCGGTAATGAGGAATATAATTACAGAGCGGGTCTAAACAGTGATACTGGGGACAATGTGAATAGTGGCGGTGAAGACCGTTCACGTATGAATGCCAATATTGGATCATTTTCTAATCTAGGCGCAAACAACGCAAATGATGAAAAATATAGCCGCACGAATGTAAGTTCAGGAACATCGGCTAACAAAAATTCAAAGGTTAATGCTCGTTCAGGAGGTCTTCTGGGACGAGATGGAGTGGCAAATAGAACTTATAATGCAGGTAAGTCATTTATAAACAATCCTACAAAAACAACAAGGAAAGCTGTTAATGGAATGGCAAATGTTATAGGGGTTCGTGGTACTGGTCCTAGAAACTGGAATAAAGGAAATAGTGAAAATGAAAATAAAAAATAGAATGTACATGAAAATACATTTGTAGCGTGAAGTGAATTAAGGGATAACGAACTTCATGCAAAAATACGTTCAGCTGTAAGATATTTATGAAATTCATAGACAAAATGGAATTAAGAGGTGATGAATAAGGATGAACAGATTATTTTATACTATTTTTAGCAACATTGATATATTTAAGGTAATAAAAAACATATTTATCTTTATTACCGAATGTGTAGCGATGAATTTAATATTTTTAGGTCTGGCATGTTTTGTAAATCCAGATATAATAGTCAAAAATTTATTAACTGAACTTTCTTTAAAAAACAGTTATGCCTTATATTTATGTATAATAATTTTATATGAAGGAAGTAGAAATTTTATCAGTTATGCTTTTTTTGATAGAAAAATCACTTATATCAGAGGTTCAACAATAGAACATATGAAAAAAGTGAAAGAATTATGTATCGAATTCAATTGTGAAGTAAAAGTACTAACCGGGGATTCAGATTACAAGGTCAGACTGCTTGGAATTATACTAATGGTTCTTGTCTGCCTGGCAGTTTTGTTCTGTACATGTGTAATAATTCTTATCATGTACGGATATCTGCATTTTATGCTAGGTATTTTACTATATTAAAATCAGGTGATGATAATTTATAGGAGGTGTATAGATGGTTGATCGAAATGATTACAAAATAATTATCAATAAAGGAAAAACTAAAGAAAAGTTTTTTCTTTTTTTAACTGTTGGTGAGATGGGATTTTGCCTTTTTATAGGTGTTTTGAGTTTTAAGTTTTTTGGAATGTTTATGAGTGAACTTTATTCACTGCTGATAGCAGTTGTTTTAAGTGCGTCTATAGCATCGCTTTTTATAGAAATACCAGTTTCGCACCTCAGTGTTCTACATCATTTAAAACTGGCATGCAAGTATTATTTTACTTTACCAAATCAGTATTACTATTATCGTGATAAAAACAAAGAAGAGAACATTAATAAGGAGGAAGAAAATAGTGATTTTTACCAAGAAGAAAGGTACACAGCAAGTAAAAAAACAAAAAAAGCAGACAAAAGAAACCACAGGTAGAACACGTCATATAAAATATGCAATTCCTGTTACATGGAATGAAGACAGGCAATGTTTTATTGATAATGAGGAACATTTTATTTTAATGGCAAAAACAGATGGTACGAACCTGTTTGGATTAAAAGAAGAAGATCAAAATGTATATATGAATGCATTTGCTTCGATTTTTAATTCTAATACTGGTTCAGGACAAATTTATTCTTATGAAGTTCCTGCAGACGTTGATGGTTATATAAATGATTACAATTATTTAAAATCTCAACTGGATGTTGTTGGAAGCGAGATAGATCAAATAAAATATAAGATTTTGGATGATGCTTCTATAAGATTAGAAGATACAAGTGTTACTAGAGAACTGGTAGATCGATGTTTTGTGATTATATTAAAAGATAAAGACTGGTTCAAGCTCGAAAGAAGATTGGCAGATGTGATTTCGTATCTAAATTCATATCAAAGAACCAGACTTATGACACCGCAGGAAATGTTAGAAGTGGTATATAATTACTATAATCCTGCAAATGGAAAGTTTGTTCCTTCAGTTTATAAAGACCAGTTTGGTGTAATGGAATGTATATATCCAGATTATATTGGTTTTTACGATAAGGGCTTTAATCAGTCAATTGTATTAAATGATTTGTATTGTAAGACTAAATGGTTAGCAACGTTTTATAAAGAGCCTGTAATGGCTCTTTTGTGTTATCTGGCTACTGCCAGAGGAGTTGATTTTTCACTTCACTGGTCACCTGCACCTCATGATGCTATTACGAAAGATATAGATAAATCTATTAGAGCGCTAGAAAAAAGAGCAAATAATGAAAAGGATTTATCAAAAGTTGCCAAGAGTCAAAAGGAAATCAATGAAAATATTGAAATGGTAGAAAAATTAATAAATGATGGAAATTTTCCAATTTATTTTAGCGTTTCAATTAGAGTTGTTGCCAGTAGTCCTGATTTATTAGAAGAATCCGTCAAAGCAATTGATAAAGATGTTAAACAATTCAATATTAAATTTAGAGATGGTATACACCAGCCACTGGAAATGTTTAATCTGACTGCTCCGATTTGTCAAAATTATGTAGAAAATTATATGTTGGAAACTACAGCGGATACAATGGGATATATGTATCCTTTTGTGTATGAGGCGTTATATGATTCAACGGAAGAAATAGATAAAGACAGTAAGGAAGTTTTATATAGATACCCTCCTGTATATATAGGGAATACTAAAAATACAAACGGTGTAGTATTTTATGATAACTTTGTAAGAAAAGGTGATAGAACTAATTCTAATGAATTTATTGTTGGTACGACTGGTATGGGAAAAACTCTATTCTTGATGTGGCTTATTAAAGAGCGATATGGTTTAGGATACAAGCAGTTTATAATTGATATTGAAGGAAAAGAACTGCATAGGCTGGTACATGTTTTAGGCGGGGAAAATATAAACTGTTCTGATGGCAGATCAGGTTTGATTAATCCACTTCAAATTAGACTTAATGTACCTGAAAGTGAAAAGGATAATGAAAAAACGCCTTTAACTGAAATATTTCCATTATCAGAACATATTAGATTTTTACGTTCATTCTTTGATGCTTATAAAGGAAACGCCAAGGAGGATATTAGACTTCTTCATGATAATTTGATAGAAAAAGCGTTGGAAAATATTTATAGAGGAATTGGAATAACTTATCAAACCAGTGCCCAAATAATTGTAGATAATTATAGAAATAAAGACTTTCCAATAATGCTTGATCTTTATAATGAGCTGTACAGACTGCTGGAAATAGCAAATAGTGAGAAAACTCCTAACATAAAAGAGATAACCAGAATTAAAGAATGTATTGCATTTGTTGAGCCTATGGCATGTGGAGCAGATGCTTCGATATTCAATGGTCACACTAGTATTGATTTGAATAGCCGACTCATTTGTTTTAATGTCAGTGGATTACAGGATAATACCAATAACAAAGTATTATTAACTCAGTATTTTAATGTACTTTCTTTTATATGGACAAGTATAGTATCTAACACCGAAAACATTAGACAGCAACTATATAATGATGAGTTTGGTGTAATAATGGATCCACGCTGTTTAGATATCATGATGTATTTTCAGACAATTGCTAAGCGAATTAGAAAGCGTAAGGGTGGCCTTACAACTGCAACTCAGCAGATTTCTGATGTATTAAAGGACTCTGTAAAAGATCAGGGAGAAGCAATTATTTCTCAGTCTGCATATCAGTTTTATTTCGGATTAGGATCAGGTGGAATTAAATATTTTAAGGATACGGAAAGTAATTTGATTCCTGAAAGCGAAATGGAATTTATTCAGTTTGCTGAAATGGGGGACTGCTATTTTAAAGTAGGTTCACAAACAGCGATGAGAATTCATATTACTTTGCCTGATGATGATTTAGAAGAGTTTGAACGAATTAAAGCGGATTATTAAAGCAGATTAGAACTATATGAATATAATTAACAATATTAAAAAAACTATTGCAGTTACATTACTGGGGGGCGGCATGCCTTTTTTTATTATTTTTATATGTTTGGCAATCCTTCTTACTTCTGTTTCAGTGTCATCAGACGATGCCTATGCAGAACGAGAAGGAATGCAAACAATTGAACTTTTCATACAGATTGCTAATAATGAGTATGAAACTTGCGGTAATGTTAAAGGCGGTGACAAGTATCGAAAATGGTATACAGGTGCTGCGGATGGTGCACCATGGTGTGCAACATTCGTCTCTTACATCGCCTACAAAGCAAATATTTTAGATACTGCAATAGTAAAATTTGCTGACTGTGACGCAGGCATTAAGTGGTTTAGAGAAAAAAATCAGTTTAATTATACAGAGTATTATGAGGCAGGAAACTCATATGTACCGCAACGTGGAGATTTGATTTTCTTTTCATCAAATAAAAATAAAAATGATTCTACCCATGTTGGCATCATTGAAGAATGTGATGGCAGCATAATCAAAACAATCGAGGGTAACAGTGGTAATGCTATTAAGAAGAGAAGTTACAGCATTTCAAATGAAACTGGTACTATTTTAGGATATGCAACTCCTAATTATCCATCTTCAGGTTCGGCAAAACTTGAAGGAGCTTTATCAGAGGCATTTAAATTTTTTGCTTCTAATGAGTCGGGAAATGATTATAATAAAGGCTTTTCTAAGGGTGATGGATATTATGCGTTAGGGTATTATCAGTTTGATAGTCGCTATGACTTACAAGAATTTTTAAGATTTTGTTATGAGACAAATCCTACTTTATATGCGCCGTTTTCTAATTTTTTGAGTGTTTCAAAATCGAAATTAAGAAATAATAAGAATTTAGAAAAAGCATGGCATCAGGTATATGAAGCAGATTCGGAAAATTTTGCAGTGATGCAGGATACATTTGAATACAATAATTATTACCTTCCAGTTGAAAGCGGACTTGCAGGAAAGGGTATCGATATATCTTCAAGATGCGATGCTTTAAAAGGAATGTGCTGTTCATTATCGAATTGGGCTGGAACAAAAACAGCAGTAACTATTATTATGGATAGCAGGATTAATAGTAATATGAACGATAAAGAATTCGTTTCAAGAGTGTATGGTTATCTTTATTCATTAAAATATAATGATTATGCAAAGTACGGAAAGACTGGGAAAAAATATTATAATGGATGGCATAATCGTTGGAAAAGAGAAAAAGAACAGTGTTTAAAATACATCCAGTAATAAGGGACGGAGGATAAAATGAATAATGAAAATAAATATTTTATAAAATTTTTAATACTGGTAGGAATTTTAATTGTAATTTTAGTTGGATATGCAGGTTTTAATTTTTTTAATATAAGCGGTATTTTTAATGAAAAACCGATTTATTATTTTTGCAGTTATCATGATGATTATTATTTAGATATGAATGATAATCAGATAGTAAAGTTAAAAAATGATATTCAAAATTTTATGGAGGAGTTGGATTATGTTGATGAGGATTACGACAATATAACTTTTCAGTCAGTCGTTTATGAAAAAAACAAGGACGTTGTATATTATTTTTTTCTGGTTGATGATGAAATGAATACTTTGTACGCAGTTCAATTTGATAAAAGAAGTAATAGTTGGGATAAGAAATTTGTGTGGAATGGTGATGATGATAATCGTGATTATCACGATGAAAGTATTAAATACTCGTATTTATACATTGTAGATAAAGAGGAATATGATAATCAAAAATATCTTAAAGAAATAGAAGATACGCCAACTGATGATATTGATCCTGAAATTAATTACTGAGTGAGGTGAAAGTATGGAGTTTAAAAAAAGTTTTTGGCGTACACGGATTTTATGTATGATTGATTCTTATAATAAGATTTCATTAAAAGATAAACTTGACAAAGAGGAAATTCTTGATGATTTGAATGGAAAAGATACAGAATATTATCTGCACGTATACCTTAATGTAAGAAATAAATATCATAAATTAACAAAAAAATTTATTAATAATCAAATTGGTAAGTAATTATTTATTTATTTTAATAAAAAGAAAGGGGAATGGTCGATGGGAATGGTTAAGCTTAATGAGGAATATCTTGAAAAGGTTAAAAAGCATAGAAAAGAATTGCATATTACACAATTGCAGATTTCAAAAAAACTTGGATGGTCATTATCAAGATATCAGCGGTTTGAATCTGGGTTTTATAAAGAAATTGAAGATGATGCACCAAAAAAAATCAAAGAAGAATTTGGTATAGATTATAGTTTGTTACAAGAAAACTTCGCATCAGCAGTAAAAAAAACAATTAGATTTCCGCAAGATTTACATGATAAGATAGTATTTTTTCAACATGAGTTTGAGTGTGATAGCTTTTCCGAAGCTATTATTTTTTGTTTACGTGATTATACTACTAATACTGAACTGGCGAGAACAAAATATGAGATGAAAGATTTTTTTGAGGAATTAATTCTTCAAACATATGCTAAAACATTAAAAGAAGCAAGATATGAAAGTAGTAAATATAAACATTTATTGAAATACTTAGAAGAAAAATACGGTTTTGAAAGTGAATACGAACAACAACTACTTAATGAAATTGACAACAAAAAGAATCACGCCAAATATTAAAGGAGATAAAATGAAAGATATTATAAAGATAATTTTATATGCTGATGAGGATGTTTACTTAAAAATATATGATCAGTTTTCTAATTTTGATGAAGATTTAAATCGTGAAGTACATTATTTTGATAGAGCTAACAGTGATGTTAGACACATCATGACAAATAAATATATAAACTTTTCTATAAACAACACTGGTGGCTATAGAAACGTTTCGCATGTAATTATCCAAAAATCTTTTTACAAAAACAAAGATATTATCAAAATTCTACGGACATTTAAACTGATTAATCCTAATGTAAAACTGCTTTTATTTATGAACGATGACCCGTCATATTATTCAATGCTGATGTCAATTATTGCAAATGAAGGACTTGCATCAATCGCATTTTCCATTGATGATATTGAAAAATGGTTAGTTGGAGGCGGTGAATTATTTGATCACTCCGAATTGATTATTAAAAAAATAACCAAAAAGAAAAGGAAAGAATTTCTCGCCTATTGATTTAACAACAGGCAAGAAATTTATTTTATTAATTCGTTCTACCTAAATATTCCAATATTTTCCCAAATATTTCCATACCAGATTCCAAATATTCCCTGAATATTTTCAATCATTTTTAGGTAGCAGGATAAGGCAGTCCGACAGGACTGCATATTTGGAGCTTGTTCGCAGTGCGAACAACTAGTGCTGAATCATTCTTCAGGCGATTTCCTCACTGTCGGACAAACTGAATATTATTCAAATAATATTCAGTTTTTTCCTCTTTATTTTCCTCAAAGAATGATTCCTGAGTCATTTTTCAGACGATTTCCGTCTTTGTCTTCCAAAAGTGAATATTCCTACTCATTTTTGATTCAGTATTCATTCGAAAAATGATTTCTAAATCATTTTTCAAGAATATTCACTTTTTGTCGGACGAATTTGTCATATTGAGGCATTATGCCTCTTTTTATTTATTCAAAGAAAGGGGATGTGTAAATGAGAGATCCTGATAAAAAAAAGACTATCTCAAATGAAGTGATATTCAATGTGATAGGAATTGTTGGTGTTATTTTGTTAGTGCCAATTTTTATAACGTTTGTTTTCTGGTATCTGGATACAAATGTGCTTCAACAGGTTGATGAAAATTTTTTAAATACCTTTGTATCCCATTCAAAAGAAATATTAATTATCAGTGTAAGTTTATATGCATTGGCATTTTATTACGTAGTGACTTTTTTCAGAACGGTAAAACCAAAAAAGACGGATATGCTTGCAAGTCAGTGTTGGTCTACTGTTAGTGAGCAGAAAAATTTTTTTGGTTCAACCGTGGTGGATGCAAGTCTTAATCTTGAGGAGGGAGGCTCACCGATAAATTATCTACCTAATGAAAACATAATCCTATATGAAAAGGGAGCTGTACATGATATTGTAGTTGGAACAACACGCTGCGGAAAATCTAGAAAGATTGTTCGCCAGCTTGTAATGATAGTTTCCATGGCAGGTGAATCAATGATATTTAATGACCCTAAAAAAGAAATGTATTTTGATTTTAGAAATTTTCTGGAGAAGAAAAAAGATTATAAAGTTAACTGTCTTGATTTTAGAAATTTACAATACAGCGATGGATGGAATCCGTTAGATTCAATAATTGACTGTTTGCAGGATAGAGATGATCCAGATATTGATAATGCAGATCAGTACAGTCAGGATATGGTAACATCAATCGTTGTTGATAGTGGGAAAGGTGAACAAATCTGGATAGACGGTCAAAAGGCACTTATTAAGGGAATTATATTAGCAAACTGTCAGGCTAATGTATCTGAAGATAAAAAGAATTTCTATTCTGTTTATCAGACGCTTGCTCTTCTTGGAGGTGAGCAGGCATACAACAATAATCCTAACGACAAGAAGATGAAACTTTCTGCATATATGAATTCTCTTGATGAGACAGATATAGCAAGAACAGCTTATACGACAATTACTAATTCACCTGAAAAGACGAGAGGTTCTTTTATGACAAGTGCATTGGCAACTTTACAGCTCTTTTCGAGTATTAAACTGATGAAGGTACTTAGTAAGAGTGATTTCAGTTTCAGAGAATTTACAGAGGGCAAGCGTGCTTTGTTTATTGTTAATCCTGATGAGAAAAAAACTTATGATAGAATTGCAGGTATATGTTTTGACCAGTCATATCAAACTCTAGTCTTTGAAGCTAATAGAATGCAGGGAAGAAGATTGAAAAAAAAGGTACACATGATTTATGATGAATTTGGGAATATGCCTAGAATTGATGCGATGCAGAGCAAAATGACTGTAGCCCTTTCTAGAGGAATTGTATACCACTTGTATGTGCAGGGATTTGATCAGCTGAATGATAGATACGATGAATCGATTGCAAGAATTATTCGGGGTAACTGTAACCTTACTTATTTTATCTCAAGTGCAGATTTGAATACATGCAAGGAAGTTGCTGAGAGTATTGGTGATGAAACAATCTGGGGTCCAAGTCATAGTGCCAATTATAACCCGATTGCTTCTTCTACTGGCAGTGGTGTGAACTATTCAATGTCTAAAAGACAGCTTGTTGATGCAAATGAATTAATGGTGGCGGACAATCGTGATGGAAATGGTATTATTGTTAAGAGGACTTACTTTTCTCCTTCAAAAGTATATTTACCTGACTGCTCAGAGTATCCATGGTACGAAGAAATGAAAACGGATGAAACGGAAATTAGTAAAGCAGACAGGGAACTAAACTGGGCAGTCCCGAGATGTTTTGAATTGCGAGACACTGAAATAAGACAAGCGGTTTATACAGATGAAGATTGTAATTCAATTAGTATGAGTGAAAGAAGGAGACCAATACTGACTCAAAAAAATTCAATGCCTAATGAAAAAGAACTATACTGGTACTGGTCTATGAGAGATGATCTGTCTGAAAGTGTAAAAAAGCATGTTATTCAGCATATTGCCAACTGCAACAAAATACTATCAAGAAAAGAAATAATGAAATATCTAAAATCAAAAGAATTTTTTGATTATATAAATCCAATAGATGTAGCAGATAAACAGAGGCATTTAACTGAATCGGCTGATAGAGTAAAAATGGTAAAGACAGCATTGCAGTCATTTGATAATAACTCATCCCAAAAGCAGTCTACGTTAATGAAGAAAATAGATGATTTATCAGTACCGCAGTTAAGAGAACTAGCAAGTGTTGCTAGAGTAATTAGGGACGGTAAAGCAAGAAATGGCTGAAATTATTTTTAATGCTGAATTTGTTAAAACAGAATATGCAGGCAACAGCTGTAAAAATATTAAAAAACAAATTAATACTGATGAGATGGTTGATTACTATGAGCGAAAAGAAGCTTGTGATTATACTGTTGATGAAAACGAAGATGATGACACATATCAGATAAATTCACAAGATGCTTTCAATTATTATGATTATCGAATCGGGTCTACTGGTGGATTTAATAGAAATGGTAATCTTGAAAAAGGAGAGGCGAATAGGCTGATGGAAAAATATCAGCCAAAAATATTATGGCGCTTTGTGTTTTCTTTCGAAAAGGAATTTGCCCAGAACAGTAATATAATTACTAAGACTAATATGCAGAAGTTAATGACTAAATCTATGGAGAAAAATATTCGTGCATTAGGTTTTGATCCGCAAAATGTCGAATGGGGCGCATATTATCATACCAATACAGATAATCCGCACTGTCATGTGTGGATGTTTGAAAAAGAACCAACAAAACGTTATTATAAAATCTCAAAAAAGAAATTTAATAAAGTACGGTCAAATGTTATTAGAACAATGGCACTTAATAGCGAAATTTATATCGAACGAGATAATTTAAAAGAGGAATTATTAAATTGTATTAAAAATGATGAATTAATAAAATTATTTAAGTCTTCAAAAAATAATTCAAAAAAGTGTTTTAAGAAAAATAACGGAATCATCAATCTTCTTTTAGATCTCAATGATAAATTACCGCTAAACGGGAGTTTAAAATATAATTCAAAAAACATTCGACCATATCATGATGATATTGATAAAATTGTTGACATAATTTTAAATACAAATAATGTTAAATTATTTTACTGTCAATATAAAAAACATCTTCAAAAAGAAAAAGAAATGTTTAATAACCGTTATTTTAGTGATGAGGAGAAGATGGAGCAGAATCGCTCCTTCGAGAATAAGGATAAGGAGCTGAGGACTAGAATAGCCAATATGGTATTGCAGAATATTAAAAATTATCATTTGGATAATGAACATTATTCTAAATTGGAAAATAAAATCAAAAAGGAAACAATCAAAACGAGTGCTAAGAAACATTCGTATATAAATAAATTTAGTGCTGTTAACGCATCGAAGCATTCTATGAGTTGTCGAAGTTCTCTGTTGCAGGCAGGTATTTTAGATGAATTGTCAAAAGCAATAATGGAAAGCAGTAATGCTTCAAGAATAATTGAAAAAGAATTAGACGATATGGTAAAAAAAGCACAGAAAGAAATTAGGGCTAATTCATTTGAGCGCTCATTATAAAAATAAATCATATAAAAGAGGCAGTTTGCCTCTTTTATATTTTAAGAAAGGATGGATAAGTTATGGACAAACAAATTAGAGAATTAAATAAAAAAATAGCAGCGTTGGAGAAAAAAATTAATGATGCACAAAATCAGATAGATAAGATGGAGAAAATAAAGAAAGAAGCAAAAGAGGAATTAACACCATTAAACAGAGTTAAAGAAAAGTTGACAGCAATTCAAAATGAACTTGAAAATACTATCCAAAAAAAAGAAGTGACTAATGACAATGAAGAAACTGATAGAAGTCTACAACGGTATTAATAAAACATATTACTGCAGGTGCGATTTAAATGCATTTGGGTTATCTTTTAAAAAAACAGGAAAATATTCTGGAAAGTGGGTCGGCAAGGCAGATGAAGATAAAGCAAATGCAATCAAAGAGTACTGTATAAAAAATAAACTGAGAGTAAATATAACAGATCTGGCGTACACAAGGGCTCATAACTACAGAGAAGTATATTTTGAGAACAATAAAGGAATTTTTGGTGATGGAAGATATTATCATTGTGTATATTGTGGAAAAATCTTAAAAAAAGATAAAGTTACAGTAGATCACTTTTTTCCTATCAATAAAGTTAAAAACAGTCCGTATTCCAGTATTAACATAAGACTACTAAAAAAATTTGGAATCGAAGATATTAATGATAAAAGAAACCTCGTATGTGCCTGCAAGAGTTGTAACTCGTCAAAAGGATCAAAAGGTGGAATTTGGCTTGTGAGAGGCTATCTTGGAAGATTTTTTATCTTATGGGTATTATTTTATACATTACTTCTATATTTTATAGGATATTATTTAATATATGCTTTTAATTGTTTTATTAAGTAGTGGGGTAAAAATCATGAAAATAAATGGTGTCACAATAGTGAATTTTAAAAGTGATAATAATCTCTATCAATGCGATGTAATATTTGATGGAAAATTTTTAGGATGTTATAAGCAGAAAAGCAGTTATAGTGATTATTGTTCTTTTGATAAAAAATTACTGTATGAAAGCATGGTAAAATTTAAGGAGAGTAAACTTTATAAAAATAATTGTTTCGTTACAGATGATGATGTAAAAGATTTTTATACGGTAGATATGTTTTTAAGTGATTTGTGCGATCTCTTTCAAGATGAATCACTTTTAAAAAAAGCAATTAGCGAATACGATGAATTTGAATGTTTATTAATTGGGGAATCGCTAATTACCAATGAGACTCTGTATTGTATTTTGAAAATGAATGATGAATTAGAAAATAAAAAAAATATAATGAGAAAAATGTTAAATAATTCAGTGGTTTTTAGGAGTTATAAAAGTCTAAATGAATTTATTATAGATAACAGATAAGTTAGCAAAGACCTGGATTATAAAATGGAGGAATAAAATGTTTTTAACTGAGAATGAATTAAAAGATAAATTTTGGAAATCATACAACGGAAATAATCGAGCGTTGAGATATCAGTTTGAGTGCAGTATTAGAGAAGGCAATGCTGATCTTGTAACAGTTGAAAAATATCAGGAGAACTTTCAGATAAACGCATTTGAGTTTAAATTGACCGATATAAGAAAAGTAATTAGACAGGCTGAAGAAAATGCAAAACTTGTTAACAAGAGTTGGATTGTTATTCCTGCTGATCGTAAAAGTGTGATAAGTGATAAATATATAGGAGCGTGTAAAGAAAAAGGGATTGGAATTTTGTATGTTGAAGATGGGGGACGGTGGAGTTTGGGGCTGTCACCTAGATATAAACGTGAAATACCTATGACACAGCAGCTGCTTAACCTTATGATGAAAGGATACTAAAAAGAACTGTATCGATAGCATAATTGTATTTACTCAATAATTTGTTATAATTGTAATAGGAGGCGATATCATGGAAAGACAAAATGAATGGAAATCTTTTTTAAAAACTCCTTTTAAAAATTGCAGGTATATTTATCCGATTCAACAAAAAAAGGTTGAAAAAATGATAAATCATTTAAAAAACAATGACAATGTGATTAAAATTATAGTTTTCGGATCTAGTGTGACTTCAAAGTGCCATGCAGGCAGTGATGTTGATTTTTATGTTGAAGTTAAGGAAGATAAAAGAATTATTACAGATTATTTAGACTTTCTTTATGATTTGTGGACTAATTACACTGTTGATGAGAATATGAAAAAAGAAATATTTAAGAAAGGAGTTGTTGTCTATGAAAGAGAATGAAACACTTTTAGATAAGGCAAATCAAAATCTAAATATTGCAAATACATTATATGAAACGTATAGATACGATGATGAGGCATATTTAAATTATGTTGGCTATCATTTACAGCAGTCTGTAGAACTTTCGCTTAAATTCTGTTTAGAAATCAATGGAGTAGAATATCCTAAGACCCATGATATCACTCAGCTGATTGCTTTAATCAATAAAAGTGAAGTAGATATTCCACTGACAGAATATATTGATGATCATAGTGAAATGTTTTCTCTCTGGGAATCAAGGACCAGATATATTCTGAATTACCGTCTGGAAGAAAAAAAAGTTGAAAGAGCGTTAACAGAAACTTATAGATTTATTTCATGTATTTGTGAAGAATACAACCTTCATCTTGATAAAAGTTACAGCGAGGAAAGGTTGGAAGATGAAAACGAACTTTAAAAGAGGCAATTCGCCTCTTTTTATTTTTAAATTTATATGACGAGTAAAATACTATGAAATTAGTAATTGCTGAAAAGCCGTCAGTAGCAGTTATCCTAAATGTAAATATGTTCAAAGGGACAAAAAGAAAGAATATAGGAAAACTGAAGAGCTATATCCACAATGTGGCAGTGTATTAATAGAAGGAAACATAAGGTTCGGCAAGTTTATTGCTTGTAGCAACTATCCAAAATGCAAGTATCAAGTATATTAAGAGGGATAGGCAAATAAACTGTGCTTTTTATTTTTTGTTGGAAAAACTGAGTAGTCTTTAGAATTAACTGCTTTTATTTTGATAGTAGAAAATGTTTAGTAATAAAAGAAAGAACAAAATTATAATAAATGCGTATTAGAAGGAGAATGCAGATGTATATAATAATAAAAGCTTTTTTAGATGATTTAATTGATTTTTGCTACAAAGGAACAGTCGAACCCGATATGTTGGCAAAATACCATAAATTTTATTTAAAATTAACTGATAAGGAATTAAAAAGCAAATTAGGACACTACATATTTTCAAAAAAAGCTATACACTTATTTAATGTTAAAAGTAGTAACAACGTTTCCTGTATAGTAACGCTAATACATGAACTAAGTCATCATATTGATTATATGAACAGAGGTACATCTGATCATAGTAAAGATTTTTACAATGTTCATATTGAGCTTATTATGACGTTATTTAAAATGGGAACAGTAAGCTATAATGAATTTATTAACTTAAAGGATTATGCAAGTAATTCTAATAAATTAAAACGTTTAGTAGAAAAGGGATACTGTGTAACGGAACAGCTAGATTATGAAAAAGAAAAAAACTGGCTAATAGTTAAAAACTGTTATGAAGCATATGCGTACCTAAAAGAAAAGAACTATGTTTACAACTTTTATATTAAGTCCTGGATGAAAAAAATTAATATAAATGATATTGAAAAATCAAAAACTGAAATTCTGAATACATGCAAGAATGCAACGTTTATTACAAGATCTGGATGTGAACTGATTTTTAATTTGGGCGATGAAAGTAAAGAAAATAATATACCTTTTAAAAAGACATCTGAATCTAACATTACAGACGTAACTAAAAAGTGTCCTAAGTGTGGTGGGAAACTAGTGGAAAGAACGGGTAAATATGGTAAATTTACTGCTTGTGGCAATTATCCTAAATGCAAATATATTCAGAAAGACAAAAAGGATGAAAGTAGGGGAACTGGGGAACTATGTCCGCAATGTGGCAGTAAGTTAATAGAGAGAAACGGAAGATACGGCAAGTTTATTGCATGCAGCAGCTATCCAAAATGCAAGTATGTTAAGAAGGATATGTAAAATAAATTGTGCCTTTTATTAAAACAAAATATGCTATAGTGATTATTATAATTAGATTGGAGAGAAAAGAATGAAGATTGTAGGGGTAAGATTAAAAAAAGGAATTCATAAACCGATTAAAGATACTGCAAAAATTTATTATTTTATGTGTCCTATAAAAAATGTGGGTATAGGAGATTATGTTCTTTTGGAATGTGATGGTACTGATAAAATAAATATATTTCAAGTGGGGCTAATAATTGAAGAACATGATAATACTCCTGAAAATACAGAGCTGTATATGCCTTTTTCGTTTGTTGTTTCAGGATTTCCTGTAAAAGATTTTTTGGCCAGATGTGATAAAGTTGCAGAAATGCGAAAAAGACAAATAAAAAAAATAGATGAGATAATCGCATCAGATCCTATAAAATATAAAAAAAGAGTACCTAAAAAGAAACCCAGGAAAAAAAGTATAAAAAACAGATTATATGCACTAACTGTAAAGTGTCGAGATAACGAACTTAGTGAGGAAGAGAAAATAAAAGTTGCAAGTGAACTTTTGAAGATATATTACATTCTTATGGATAATAAAACTCCAAGAGAAAAGAGATCGTCTTGGATGAGCAGTGTCATGGGATGTGATGTTGATGAAGCAAAAAGGTATATAGAATTAGTTAGAAAACATCCAAAATAAACTTTCGATCATGAAAGTACTGATGAAAAATTGGAAGTACAGATAAGGAAAATCATAATGAAAAAATAGAATTAGACCCAGAAAAAAGAGATTAAGCTTTATTATTTAATCTCTTTTATTTTGGATTGTTATTAAGTAGAAAAGATATATAGAATTTTTTGATTAACTAGTGTAGATTTATTTACTGGATAGTTAAGGATTTTTTCATTAACTATCCTCTTGGCATAATGAAGAAAAGAGGGAGAAAGAAATGAAATTAAAAATTGCCTACTGTAGAGTATCGACTATGAAACAAGCACGTGACGGTGTTGGGATTGATACGCAAAAAAGAATGATTGCTGAACATGCTTTAGCAACAAATCTTATAAAAAGTACTGACGAGTTAAGTTTCTTTATCGATGATGGTTTTTCAGGTGGTGACCTTTGCAGGCCGAAAATGAATGAACTATTAAAAGAAATAAAAAATGGGAATGTTGAAATGATTTTAGCATACGATCTTGCAAGAATATCCAGAGATGTGCAGGACAGTAATTTATTTTTAAAGTTGATATTAAATCATGGTATTAAACTCATTTGTCTATATGATGATGCAAAAATAAATACTGCAAGCGACAGATTTAGTACAAATATAAAACTGTCAAACAATCAGTTTGAAAGAGAGAGGACAATAGAGCGAACAAATGACGGGTTGATCAGCATAGTGGAAAGCGGTAGATATCCATGTGGTGGTAAAATGACATTTGGATGGTATAGGGACGAAGATAAAAACATTCAGCTTGATAAAAAAGTATATAATATAATCAGAAATGCTTTTAACTACGTGATTGAAGAATGGGAAACATCAGATGTTAGAGATTATTTAAACAAGGCTCAAAAAAAAACAGTTTACTACAGAATCTGTTAAACAGATGATTAAAGATGAACGATATTCGGGTGTTCTCTTGTATAAAGGAAAGAAATATACAAACATAGTGCCACCAATAGTTACAAAAAGTATACAAAATAAAGCTATAGACAGTTTAAAGGTAGGACGTTCGAGAAAGAATTATCGATACATATACGATAATATTATATACTGTGCAAATTGTAATAAAGTAATGACAGGAACAAGCGGTAAAGGCAGAAATAAAATATATTATTATTACCAGTGTAAAGAATGTAATGGCAAAATTTCTCAGGAGCAAATTAATGAAGTAATCAGTACAAAAAAATATAGGATGATTAAAGACGGTCAAAAAGCTGAGATTAAAGAGATTGATAAAAAAAGATATTCATTAAACAGAAGGATAAAAAATTTAAGAGAAAGATACCTGTATAAAAAGATTACTGAACGTGAGTTCTGTTCATTAATAATACCTTTAGAGGATGAGTTGGATTGTCTTAACCTGAAACGCAAAGCGTTAATAAAAATGGATAAAGATATAGATTTTTTAAGTCTTTCTGTTAGAGAAAAGAAATTATATATTCATAGTCGAATTAGAAAAATTACAGTTGATGCAGTGAATAAAACTGTAAAAAATATAATGTATAAAGATATAGAAAATTAAATGTATGAACGTATAGGATAATGCAAACTTTCTATTTTCACCATAGAGAGTTCTTGTAAATAAGTATATTTATATTTTTTCTCAAATGATATTGACAAAATGAAAACGCTTTGCTATTGTAAGTATACAAGGCGTTATCGGAAGAGCAATACTTGTTAAAAAAGGGTGCTAATTAATTGTTAATGCAAAACCTAGATTGTATATGCGGTGTTTTTATGCGTATAATTCTAGGTTTTTTAATTTGTAAGGAGGAAATATATATGAAGGTTATAAGCGTCTTAAATAATAGTGCACTGGTCGCAAGTGATAAATCAGGAATTGAATATGTTCTCATTGGGAAAGGTATTTCCTTCCAAAAGCGTACTGGAGATATAGTCGACATGTTAAAGGTAGAAAAACAATTTATTAAGAATACCCACAATACACATGAGTTGTTTAAATTGTTTGGTGAAATCCCAGAAAAATATTTTGAAATTACATGTTCAATAATTAGATATGCAAATAAGAAATTAAGTTTACCATTAAACAACGGTATTTATATTACTTTATTTGATCATATCAATAGCGCTATTGAAAGGTATGAATCTAATGTTTGTTTAAACTTTGGTATGATTTCAGAAATAAAAATGTTGTATCCTAAGGAATTTGAAATTGCACAATGGGCGGTAGACTATATTAATGCTACTTTAGATATTGAATTACCAAATGATGAGTGCGGTTTTATATCTATTCATTTGATTAATGCAACTTCTTCAGAAGGAAATATCACAAAAACAAAAAAAGTATTAAATATAACAAAAGAAATTAGTGACATTGTTAGTGATATGTACTCAAAGGAAATTGATGAAAATAGTATGGCTTACGCAAGGTTTGCAACACATTTAAAATATTTTGCAATTCGTTATTTCAGTAATAATCAAATGTCTGAAAATAGTACAATTTCTTTATCGTTCAATAATAGTGTATTAGATAAATGCATGCCATGTGTTAATAGGATAGATGATTATTTAAATAATAAGTATGCAATTTCAATTAAGAGGGATGAGAAGAAGTATTTGATTCTTCATCTTTGCAGGTTGTTAACAAAATAAAAAAATAAAAAGGAGATATAAAATGGATTATAATGAATTGGTTCCAAAGATAATGGAAATGATAGGAACAGAGAAAAATGTTAAGAGTTTAGTGCATTGTTCTACAAGATTAAGATTTAAGCTATTTAATATGAGTAATGTAAACATTGACAAATTAAAAAATACGGCTGGCATCGCAGGGGTAAAAGTTCAATCAGATGGTGTACATTTAATTATTGGTCAGGATGTTGATGTTGCTTATGATGCTATTATTAAAAATTATACATTTGGAGATACAAGTGACGTTCAAAATGTAGAAACATCAAATAATGAAGTAAAAAAGGGAAACTTATTTATTCGATGTATGGGATGGCTTGCAGATTGCTTAGTTCCCATGCTTCCAGCATTAATAGCTTCTGGTTTAACCACAGCAGTCATTACTGTTTTAAATACTATAGGAATTCTTCCTTCAGATAGTATGAGTTATAAGGTTCTATCTGAAATTGCAGATGCAGTATTAAAATTTATTCCCGTTATGGTTGTTTATTCAACTGCAAAAAAATTAGAAGTTAATCCTATGATTTCTTTTGCGGTAATTGCAGTATTATTATCAACAGATTTATGGACATTAGCTGGTGAAAGTAAGTACTTATATTTATTTGATGTAGTACCTATTCGAGTTTTTACATATACAAGTACAATTTTCCCAGCGATTATGTGCGTTGTTTTACAAAAGTACATACAAAAGCTCATTAAGAAGATTGTTCCAAAAATGTTTGAAATATTTTTGGAACCGCTATTAACTTTTATTATTCTGGTATTTATTATGTTAGTAGTTTTAGGCCCTATAGGAGCATATATTGGAGATGCTTTAGCAAGTTTAATTATTTGGGGATCGCAAGATTATGCATGGTTAATTTGTTTTATTTTAGCTGGATTTGGAAATTTCTTAGTCGGTTCAGGTTTACATTATTGTACAATTCCAGCAGTTATTATGATTTTCACAAAAATTGGTTATGATAACTTTTATGGAGGGGCATGTTTTGCTGGTGCTTTTGCTCTTGCCGGTGCTGTGTTAGCTGTAAATTTTAAAACCAAAAGTAAAGACGTGAAACAAGTAGCAACATCAACTGGAATTACAGCATTAATTGGTGTATCAGAGCCAGCAATCTATGGCATGTTTTTTAAATATAAATCTGTAATGATTGCTGATACAATTGCAGGATGTATAGCTGGATTAATAGCTGGTACTTTAAAATGTTATTCATATGGAATGGCTCCTGCAGGAATTACCACAATTATGATGTTTGCAAATGACACATTTATGAATTTGATTATTGTTATTACTGTAGCATTTGTTTTAAGTTTTACAATATCATATATTTTATATAGTGATGAAAAAGAAGGGGTGAGAGTAAATGCTTAATAAAGATTTTTTGTGGGGCGGAGCAACTGCAGCAAACCAATGCGAGGGAGCATGGGATGTTGGTGGTAAAGGTGTATCAATGGCAGATATTCTCCCAGGAAAAATTAGACAAAAGTATATTTTTGCAGATCCAGATGCTTTTTATACAAAGAAATTTGACTATTATCCAAGCCATATAGGTGTTGATTTTTATCATCGCTACAAAGAAGATATTGCTTTAATGGCAGAAATGGGATTTAAATGTTATAGAATGTCAATTGCATGGACACGTATATATCCTACTGGTGAGGAAAGTGAGCCATTGGAAGAAGGACTAAAATTTTATGATGATGTGTTTGATGAATTATTAAAATATGATATCCAACCATTAGTAACTTTAAGTCATTTTGATACACCATTAGAATTGAACAGTAAATATAATGGATGGATAGATAAGCATCTTGTTGATTGCTTTGAGAAATTTTGTAAAACAGTATTTGTCCGTTATAGAAATAAAGTAAAATACTGGTTAACGTTTAATGAAGTCAATGCTGTTACTAAATTGTTTGTTCCAAATGGAACGCGCATGAAAGAAGGAGATAATCCTGATCAGATTGGATACCAAGTTTTACATAATATGTGTTTAGCAGGGGCAAAAGCTGTAAAACTATGCCATGAAATTATTCCTGATGCAAAGATAGGATGCATGGTTCAATATTCACCAGTTTATCCTTATTCTTGTCATCCTGATGATGTTTTAGCAGCTTTAGATTTTGAAAGGGACCGTGAGTTATTTGCAATTGATTTGCAAGCAAAAGGTGAATATCCGTATTATACTAGAAGGATGTTTAAAAAATTAGGTGTTGTATTAGATACAAATGAAGATGAACTAGAGATTTTAAAAAATAATTCAGTTGATTTTATTAGTTTTAGTTATTATATGTCTTTGACTTATGCAAGAGAAGAATTTGTTGCTGAACAAACAGAGGGAAATATATTTTCAGGTATAAGGAATCCATATTTGAATTCTACAGAGTGGGGGTGGCAAATTGATGCAAAAGGATTAAGGTTTGCTTGCAATCGATTATATTCATTATATGGTAAACCGCTATTTATAGTTGAAAATGGTGTTGGTGTTGATGAAAAAGTAGTGAATGAAACTGTAAATGATAATTATAGAATTGAATATTTAAAAAATCATATTGAACAGTTGAAGGAGGCTGTTGATGACGGAGTGCAAATAATGGGGTATACAATGTGGTCTCCAATCGATATTGTTTCTAATTCTACTGGAGAAATGAGAAAACGATATGGGCTTATTTATGTGGATTTGGATGATGATGGCAAAGGTACATTAAATAGATATAAAAAGAAATCATTTTATTGGTACAAAAATGTTATTGAAACTAATGGAGAGGAGCTAGATTAAGATGGAAACATTGGTTAATCCTGTTAAAGGAAAAATACAAGATATAACTGAATGTTCAGATGAAATTTTTGCAAATAAAACATTAGGTGATGGCTTTTTTGTAATTCCTAATGACAATATAATTGTTGCACCTTGTGATGGTGTTGTAAAATCTATATTTCCAACAAAACATGCAATTACCTTTTTAACAGATGAAGGAAAAGAGATATTAATTCATATAGGAATTGACAAGTTGAACTTGAGGGTAAAGGTTTTACTGAGCTAATAGCACATACAGGTCATGTAGATAAGTATCAACCTTTAATGGAAGTGGATTTTGCAATGATTCGTGAACTTGGCTATGATCCTAGCTGTATTCTTATTGTGTTATCAAAACAAGGTTTAATAAAAGAAAATATGAACCAATATACAGATCAATATATAATAACTGCAAGTTTATAATAAATTCTGATTAAAAGGATATATTTTTAAATCTTATGTTGAACCTAAAAAAGTCAAACAAGTAGAATTTTTATTAAGAGTAAATTTTGATTTGATAAGAAAGAAGAGAAACTATCAAGTTTAATCTAGACATTACACTTAGTAGACATAGTATATTAAATAGAAAAATATTATTAATAAGCTTTAAGAATTGTTCATTGAAAAAAACTCGATATTATCGAGTTTTTTTGATATTGGAGATTAATATGATTAAAAAGTTATAATAAATGAAAGGTATATTATGAGGTTGTTCTGAAAAAAAGAATCGGTGCGGGAACTATCGTATAGAATATATCATTGTTTAAAAAAGTAATAATATCTAACTTGAATTGCGGTATTCCAGCCCAATATTGGATGTTGAGTCTACTTTTTTTGAAATAGGAAAAGATTATAATTTTAATTTCTACTTGAAATATAAAAATAGCATCTATAATTTAGACAAGAACAAAATTATTATAAATAGTTTAAAATTAAAATAGTTGAAGAACGAAAAAATATTGAAAACAAATTGGCTAGTGTAACTAAACGATTTGAATTGAAATGTAATAATAATTTTATAGGTATATTACCATTGGGTATTAGTAAAGCAGAAGCAATTAGTTTCTTAAATAATTATATTTAACCTAACAGTCTAGATGCATATGTAATAGGTGATGGTCAAAATTACATTGAAATACCTAGGGTTACAAAAATTAGCTTTGCCTTTCTATCTTCACCCATTATTGTAAAAAGAAAAGTGAAATATATATTAAATCTATTGTCCGATATATTTAGGTATATTATGTGATTTATTTATAATACCATTTATTGTATAATGATGATGGTGATAAACTATGATAGATTTTGAAATGTCTAGGAAAGCTTTTGATTTATTTTTAAATGGTTATAATACATCTGATAGTAAAATAGAATTAAAATTAATACATACTTTTGAAGTTGTTAAATGTACAGAATTAATAACCAAAAGTTTAAATTTAACTGAAGAACAAACGCAAATAGCAAAGATAATTGCTCTTTTACATGATATTGGTAGATTTGATCAAGTAAGGAAGTTTGGAACATTTGAAGATTCTAGAACCTTAGATCATGCAAAATATGGTGTCACAATACTTTTTGAAAATAATCTAATACGTAGTTTTATTAAAGAAGATAAATACGATAAAATCATAAGACAATCAATATTAAACCATAATAAATATGAAATTGATAAAAACTTAACTACCGATGAGTTGCTGTATACTAAAATAATTAGAGATGCAGATAAAATGGATAACTTTCGTGTTAAATCAACACATGATTTATACTCAATTGCTAATATTGATAAGAAAGAAATAGAATCATCTTATATTTCAGAAAATGTTTTTAACTCATTTATGAATTGTCAAACCATTTTAAGTAATGAAAGAATAACAAGTATGGATATATGGGTATCATTTATTGCTTTTATATTTGACCTGAATTTTGCAGCGTCATTTGAATATATCGTTAACAAAGATTATATTAATAAATTAATTGATAGGATAGAGTATAAAGATATAGAAACAAAATTAAAAATGGAACAAATACGAGTGATGTCTATCAAATATATTAGTGATAGATTAAGTGGGGAAAGATAAATTAGACTCTTTATTTTGCATTTAGCAGGTTACTGGTTTATTGATTAAGAGCTGTATATAATATACGTAGGATATAGGTATGTTAAATGGTTAATAATAAAAAAACTTGATCTAATGTTGATCAAGTTTTTTATTTATGTGTTGCAAAAGTGTAACATATATGATATAATTATATTGTAATAAAAAGAGGTGACGGAAATGAGTGTTGCAGGAAATAAAAAAAGAGTATTTATTACATTGGATCTAAATATTTTGGAACAGCTTGAATTTCTGGCTGAAAAAAAAGGAGTTAATAAAAGCTCTTTGATATCTTTCTGGATCAGTGATGAATATGAACGTGTAAAAAATTCTGAAAAAAAAGACGAAAAAAAATAAACAATTTGTATTATTCTTATTATGATTGTGATAGAATAATGGCAAAGAAAAAAAACAAAATAAAAAAGAATACCTTATTTCACCACCAGGCATTCTTAATACGATAATTTCCAGTCGAAATGGAAACTAAATGTTGATTTCAAATAGAAATCAGATTAGTATGTTTTTTTTATAACATTATATATATTAATAAATAAATTACTTAATTTATTTGCTAATATTATAACATATTAATTTGTTTAATCAATAGTCGAATATTAAGATAAGCCAAATGGAAAGGTATCCGTTTGGTTTTTGTTTTACTATATTTTGCAAAGTGCAGTTTTACTATATTTAGCAAAGTGCGAAATGTTTCGACTAAAAATATAAATGGGGCGGTCGATGGGAATCGAACCCACGAATGCCAGAGCCACAATCTGGTGTGTTAACCACTTCACCACGACCGCCATATTTACTTTGTTAAGAGGTTATTAACTCTCAACGCAAGAATGATTATATATAAAAATTTGATAAATGTAAAGAGAAAATGTAAAAAAAAATAAAAAAACTCAAAGTTTAAATTCTTTGAGTTTTTATTCTAATAATTCTGAGATATCTGTTTCAAAGTTATTGGAATTTTCACGACTGAAATATGTTGTATAACTCTCGCTTTTTTCATCATTATCAATAATTGTCATAACAAATTCACACTCATAGCACAATTCCATGATTGTTTGCATCCCTTGATAAGTTATACTATAAGTCTGATAATTATCATTTTCAGTATTAATTTCTAATTTAGCACGACTTGGATAAATATCCCAGTCGATTAGATTTCCATCAACTCCCCAATCTATTAGAATAAAAGAAATAGGATCAATAATTGAATCGTCAAATTTGTCACTTGCCTTAATGGTAATATATAATTTACTAAACATAATCACCCCTCCATTCAATAGTATACTAAATTAATTATCAATAAATGTGTGAACTATGTGGAATATTTAAGATAATATCATATCTTTCAAACATCCAAAAAATTCTCTTAAATAATAGTGTGGAGCAGTATCTAAATTTTCTCTAGCTGCATATGTATGAGCTTCTAAACCGTGTTTATTTGCTAATAGTTTACTTCGGTAGCAATGAAAACCATTAGTTATTATAACTACTTCATAGTCTTCAGTAGGCGATGTTTCAATAATTTTTTTACTATAGATAATATTTTCATTTGTATTAGTACTTTTATTTTCTTCGATAATCAATGATTCATCTATTCCTTTGTTGATTAAATAGTCTTTCATAGCTTTTGCTTCTGTGATGTTCTCGCCGTGGCCTTGTCCTCCGCTTACAATAATTGGGACATCAGGAAATTTTTGATGATATTCAACAGCTGCATCTAATCGATAACGTAATAGTGGTGCAGGTTTGTCGCCGTATAAACGAGCACCAAGAACAATGAGGAAATCACTGCGTTTGTTATACTTATTATTAACCTCATGTATAATTAAACCCTCGATAATTATAAATACAATTACACTAATAATAATAATTCCTTTAATTGAATAATTAAGAATTTTAGGTAATGAGGATAGAATACTTTTTCTAAAATGTAACTCATATACAGCATAACACATTAATAATGCTGTAAAAATCGGATAAAGTATATAGGCATTGATAAACCGAGAATTAGTGACAACTATAATGAAGTAGAATAATGATAGCAAGGCAAGAAATAGTAGTATATAGTCAAATAATTTACAATTCTTTTCCATTATAAAATAAACTCCTTTTTTATATCATAACATACAAGAAGAAATATTTTTCTTAAAAATATTTAAATATGGTAAAAAAATGGTGAAATAGTATAATGAAAGTATGTTGTAGGATATTAGGAGGACTTTAAATGAAAACAAAAAAGTTTGACAATTTAGGGATTGAACCATCATTATTGGGGTTTGGCTGTATGCGTTTTCCATTAGATGAGGATGGGAAAATTAATGAAAAAGAAGCAGAAAAAATGATTGATAAGGCAATTGGATCAGGGGTTACATACATTGATACTGCTTTTCCTTATCATAATGGCGATAGCGAACCGTTTGTTGGTAAAGTGTTAAAAAAGTATAAACGTGAAGATTTCTTTTTAGCGACAAAATTACCAATTTGGAATGTTTCGAGTAAAGAAGAGGCAAAAAAAGTTTTTGAAGATCAATTAAAAAGATTAGATGTTGAATATGTTGATTTTTATTTATTACATGCTTTAGATGCTGATAAATGGAGAAAAGTATTAGAATATGACTTGATTGGAATGTGTGAAGAATTTAGAGAAGAAGGGAAAATCCGTAATATTGGATTTAGTTTCCATGATGAATATCCGGTTTTTAAAGAAATTCTTGAATATCATGATTGGGATTTTTGTCAATTACAATTAAATTATATGGATATGGATATTCAAGCAGGGATGAAGGGCTATTTATTGGCAGAAAAATATAATATACCAATTATAGTTATGGAACCGATCAAAGGTGGTTCGTTAGCAAATTTACCAGAAGATATCGAAAATAAATTTAAAGCATATAATCCTGATTTAAGTATTTCATCATGGGCACTTCGCTATGTTGCCAGTTTGCCCAATGTGAAAGTAGTGCTTAGCGGGATGTCAACTTATGGACAGGTACTAGATAATTTAGCTACTTTTAAAAATTTTGAGTATTTGAAAGCTGAAGAAGTTGCTTTGATTCAAGATGTTCGTGATACATTAAAAGCAAGAACTCAAAATGGTTGTACAGGATGTGCATATTGCATGCCGTGTCCATTTGGAGTGGATATTCCAAATAATTTTAAATATTGGAATAATGCTTTTGTATATGATAGTCATGATCAATTTAAAGCAAAGTTAGAAAAAATGGTTTCAGAAGCTAAAGCTGAAAATTGTAAACAATGTGGAGCATGTGAAAAGATGTGTCCACAACAACTGCCGATACGAGAAGATTTAAAACGGGTATGTGAATATATGAAAAAATAATTATGGTATTAAGTGAACCTGATTATTTAGACTAAAAGTAAATATAAATACTACTTAGATGTTAATTATTTTAATTTGTAGGTTGAACAATAAAAAAGGAGATTTTAACTTAATTAGAGTAAAATCTCTTTTTTATTGTTTAGTGGGTGTATTCAATTGTTTCTTTTGAAAGTAACCAGTTGAAAAAATAATTATTACTCCAATTATTGTAATTAAACATGCAAATATAAACATCATATTTAAACCATATTGATCTTGTAAAATACCGCCAAAAAGATTTCCTATAGTAGATCCTACCCCAGAAGTCATAATCCCTATCATTGTTTGACCCATCATTTGATCATGACTTTTGAGGTTATATGTTACATAGTAAGTTATCACTGCTGTTAGTAATCCATACGATAAACTTTGCATCATCATTCCAATGAATAAAACAGGGAGACTAGGTGCTAGACAAATAGTAAAATTTCGAATAATATAGAAAAAAGCTGCAACCATAATTAAAGTGATACTGTCATATCTTCTAATTAACCTTGGAGTAATTGCCATAACAGGCATTTCGCTAGCTGCCATGAAGAAGATTGCAACACCGTACAATGAAGTATTACCGCCAAGATTTTTAACGACATTGATTAAATAAGTTGATAGCGAAGTTGCAGCAGCAAACATAAAGGAGAAGCCTAAGAGAATGAAAAAGAAGACTTTATAATTTTTAATAATTGTAAAAATATTCCCCTCTTTTTTATGGGTTGCCTGTTTAACATTGGTATTTGGCAAAGAATATAAAATTACTAAATCTAAAATTGCAGAAATGACGAAGACATATGCTAAAATAGTCGGGTTAAAAAATTCAATGAACTGACCCAAGAGCACAGCACTAACAGCATAAGATATAGAACCCATTCCTCTTGCTAAGCCAAAATTTATTTCTTTTCCGTCTTGAATATAGTTCATTGCAATCATTGATAAAAAAGGAACTGTTGAAACAATTAATGACATCATTGAAACATATAAAAGCATGATTAGAATAACTGATAAATCAACTAAAGCTAAAGTTAAAAAAGCTCCAGCAATAATCAAATAAATAATAGATAATAGCTGCTTAATTGTTAGGCCTTTTATTTTTGAAATTAAAGATGTGACAAACGGAGATAAAAAAATCGTTAAAATACACCCGCTTCCAGAAACAATGCCGATTTCAGTGTTACTCATTCCTTTATATTGAAGAAATACGGCAACATATCCGTAAATGCAACAAGTTGCCATCCAATATAAAATATGCAATAAATTATATTTCATTTGTAGTTTTTTCATTTTTCTTGTCCTCATACTCTCCATGAAAAACAAAATAGCTCTCGAGATGATACTCAAAGCTATTCGTTATTTAGTTGTAAATCCATCATATTTTAAGATTAATATAGCAATTTTTATTTCTTCGAGCAAGAAAAATAGAGGTTTTTCAAAGATTGAAAAAATAAATAAAGATATTGATTTTTTAAGAACCAATATCTTTATTATAAAATTAGTAATACTTATATTTTAATAGTGTGAATTATGATTGATCAATGGCTTTAACAACACGACAGGGATTACCAAAAGCTAATACATTTGGTGGTATATCTTTGGTAACGACACTACCAGCGCCAATTACTGAACCATGCCCTATTTTTACCCCTGGTAAAACAACGACATTACCTCCAAGCCATGTGTTATCACCAATTTCAATTGGCATTGCTTTTTCTAAACCTTGGTTTCGACGTTTATAATCAAGCGGATGAATAGCTGTATACAGGCCAACAGAAGGTCCGATATATACGTTACTACCAATATTGATCTTGGCTCCATCCATAAAATAAGCATTGGAATTAATAAATACATTATGACCAAAGGTGATTAAATTACCACAATCACAAAAGAAAGGTGAGATGATTTCAAGATTGCTATTCTCATTTTGGAATAGTTCATTTAAAATTTTTTGTCGAATATCCTGGTCTAGTGGGTCGGTATGATTATATTTAAAACAAAGGTGATGGGTATTCAGACGATCTGTTAAAACTTTTTGATCGTTATTAGCATCATACCACATCCCTAATAAAGCTTTTTCTCTTTCGGTAATGTTAGAAACATTAAAAAGGTCTAATAATGTTTTTAAAACGCCATAATGATTATTTGAAGGGATAATCTTATAGGCAATATTTTTAATACTTTGATTGGCATTTTCCATTACAAAACTATATTTTGCTTTTTTTAGCATTTCTAGGTCATTTGGACTATCCCCAAATACAGCACATTCCTCTAATGATAGGTTATAGCGCTTACATAATAGCTCAAGTGCAGTACCTTTATTATATCGTGGATCAATTAAGTCAATACTTTGATGACCACTGGAAACTGGTTTAATGATATTTCCGATATCATCAGTTAGCCTATTTAAAATATTTTTAGAATCTTCAGCTGGAACAAATAAAGCAAATTTTACAATCGTGTCATTAATTTCATCTAACGATTCAATCATTTCAAGTCGGTGATAGTATTTAGAATATACATTATAAAATTCATTTGACGCATTCAATAAATAAGCTGATTTAATTCCGCATAAACATATTTGAATACGAGAATCCTCTTGTAATTTTTTAGTTATTGTATAAATATCTTGTTTATTGATTTCACAGTGAAAAATTTCTTTTTTATTTTCAATGATATATGCACCATTTTCACTAATGTAAGTAATTTCATCTTGATAATCATCAAAAAAAGATTTTAATTGATAATATTGATTGCCACTGGCAACTACAAAATAAATATCATTTTCTTTAAAATAATTATAAATTTTTCTAAAAATTGTGCGGTTATAATGCATTTGGTCATCTAAAAAAGTACCATCCATATCAACTGCAACTAGTTTAATCATAATTTCACACTCCTTGAAAATAGTCTAACATAAATCAGTAAATGATGAATTCTATTTTTAATACGTGAAAAAATTAATGTGAGTTCAAATAAAATGTTTTTAGATGCAATAACACTAGAACGATAAATTTATAATTTGATCACACTGTTGGTATTCGCTTGGTTTATGGGAAATCATTAAAATTGTGTGTGTCTTCTTTAATTTAATTAATGTTTGAAAAATTTCATATGAAGTCTTTTCATCAAGAGCACTAGTTATTTCATCAAATAATAAAATTTTAGAATTTTTTAGAAGTGCTCGAGCAATTGCTAGCCTTTGTTGTTGTCCTCCAGAAAAATTTAAAGCACCGTCACTTAAAATAGTATCGTATTGTTTTGGTAGTGACATAATATATTCGTCGATTTCTGCCTGTTGACAAGCTTTTTTGATATTATTGATATCAGGATCAATAAGTGCAAGGTTTTCATAAATTGACATATTGAACAAATACGGATGTTGGGCAACACAAGTTAAAATCTGTGAATATTTTATCCTAGAATACTTGTCTATTGGATGTGTACCAATCAATATCTTACCACTAGTTGGTTTTTCAAAGCGCAAAAGTAAATTGAATAAAGTACTTTTTCCACAACCACTGGGACCGATTATTGCAATTAATGAATTTGACTTTAGGCTTAAATTGAAGTTTTGAAAGACTGTTTTTTCACGATAAGAAAAAGTAACTTTTTTAAATGTAATACAAAATTCATTTGGTTTGACCATATCATCATTAAGAAAATATTCATTACACGATGAATTAATAAAATTATCATAACGATCAATTGATACATTTTTTATTCTGAGTTCACCTAAGGTAGAAATAAAGTCACTTAAAGAGCTGAATAAAGTTCCAAAATAAGACTGGATAATGAGTACTGTGTCAATTTCAAACTTGCCATTTAGACAATTATAGCAGGCATAGAACATTAGAATAATTTCTGTACACATTGTGATACTAGGACTAATTATGTTACTGATTATTTTATTTTTAATTTGTTTATCGTGAATGTTTAGATAAGCTTTGTTCAACAATTGATATTTGGCATGTAACTGATCAAGAATACTGAAAATTTTGATATCTCGTAAACCGTTAAGCAGTTGACTGTAAAATTGCATTTCATCATCAGCTTTCAATTTTCCTTCTTTGGTTAGAATTTCAAATTTATCATTATATATGTTTAAAATATAGATAACGATACTATTGATGATACATCCTAAGATCATTAAGCTGATACTAATTTGACTAAGAATAATAATTGAAATAATAAAAGATAGAAATAGCAAGATAGCTTGAGATAGCCAAGTACCAAACTCTGCGAGTAATTTAATATCACCATTAACGATATTAAGAATTTCTCCTTTGCTGTGATTAGTAAAGTATTTCATATTAATAATATCTAATTTTTTAATCATATCATTTTGTAACTTTAGGTAGACATCATTATATAGCTTTTTTTCAATATTATAGCTGATAATTTTAAATAACTTTGATGCTATTTTAAGAACAAAATACAAGATCATGGTAATTATGACCATTTTACTATTTTGTTTAGTTAAATAATTAATCGTTAAGCTAAACAATAAACTTGTAAACATATAAGGACCATTTGCTAATAAAGAAGCTAAGACCAGTATAAAGGTTATTTTTTTATTAGCTTTAGTAACTTGAAAATATTTTTTAATAATTCTTAGATTTTTCATTTTAGAAATTTATTTATAGCATTTTTTAAAAGAGTTTGGATCTCTTCCTCTTTTAAAGCCATGTTACCACCATATATTTGAGTTGCAATTCCATGGGTATAAAAACGAATATCACGATAAAGTATCTCACTTTCTTTAATTGTAATACCAAATTGTTGTGCTGAATATTCAATCGTTTCACGATTCCAAGCGGAATGGACGACTTCTTCAATGGAACGAGTTTTGATAAATTCATTGACAAACAATGCTCCAAATAGATTCTTTTCTTTGATGGCAAAATCAATATAAGCAAAAGACATCGTGTAAAGATAATTATTTTTATCAAGATGTGCTAAGATGAAATCGTTGTAATATGCATCAATTTTTTTCTTTAATTCAAATTTTAATTCATTCATATCATTAAAAACCTTAAAGATGGGCATTGTTGAACAGTTTAGTTGTTTAGCGAGATAGCGTGCATTTAGATTTTCAATCCCCTCGGATTTAGTAATTTCAAATGACTTTTCAATAATTAACTCTTTTGTTATTCTTGTTTTTGGTGGCATAATTGACTCCTTTCATATAAAATAACATATGTTATATAACAATTGTTATTTTATATAAGAACATGTACTTTGTCAATATACAAGGGATAAATGTTTAATAAACATATTTTACATATACTGCTCTTTTTTATCTAATCATACTATAATTTATTTGAGTTACTTTAGGTCAAGTGTTTTTATTAATTATTTTTTAATTGTTTTAAAATAATACAAGCAGCCTTATTAATAGAATTATATATTATATAATAGTTGTATATATTTAAAAAAAGGCATGATAAGTGGTGAATATGGTTACAATAGATACGCTAATAATATAGATAGAATGTTAGATTGTAAATTACTTGAGAAAAAGGTGATATTTTTATAAACAAATGGTTTGTGATATAATATGTGCAAGAATTGGAGAGTGATAATGATGAAAATAGTAGCATTTACTGGTGCAGGGATAAGTAAACAAAGTAATATTCCAACCTTTATGGAAAGACCAGATGTTAGAGAAAAGTTATTTAGAAATTATGCTAATAACCATCATGAAGAATATAATGAAGTAATCAAACAATTAAAAGCTAACATGAATGGGGCTGAGCCTAACGATGCCCATATTGCATTAGCTGAATATGATATTCCTATTATTACAATGAATATCGATGGTCTACATAAACAGGCTGGGAGTGATGCCTTAGAATTGCATGGCGGATTGCCGGAAGAAGATGAATTGAGTATAGCCTGGTCATTATTTAATAAACCAGTATTATATGGTGATCCGGCACCTAATTATCAAAAGGCCTATGAGATGGTAGGGGCATTAAAAAAGAATGATATATTTATTGTTATTGGCTGTTCGTATCATACGGCGATAGCTTGTGATTTAAGAGAAGTGGCGAAATCAAGAGGGGCTAAGATTATTGAAATTCAAGAAGATGCTGCTCATAATGTTAGAAAAGTGTTAAAAGGACTATTAAAATAATTATATTAATTGACATTTTGATTATTTATCGGTATTATAAGTTCATATAATAAATACGATGAATTGAAAGAGTAAACTAGGCGTTTAGGCAAAGAGAGTATCGGGTTGGTGTGACGATATCCAAATAAATAGTTGAATACATCAAGGAGTAGAATGTTGAAGTAAGTAGGCATCTCCGGTGACACCCGTTAATGTGTAAGAGTATGAACTATAGTTGTATAGCGTACTTGATGAGGCTGATAGAGTGATCTATTAGTGAATAAAGGTGGTACCACGAAGATATCTCGTCCTTTGATTAGGATGAGTTTTTTATTTATAGGAGGAAATTAAAATGATTATTGTCTTGAAACCACATACTAGTGATGAAAGTATTAAAAAAATTGAAGATGTGATTAGAGCTAGGGGGGCTGAACCACATGTTTCTAAAGGAGAAATCCAAACAATTATTGGAATGGTTGGAGATACAACTCAAATTGATCCTAAAGCAATTGAAGTAGATGAAGCAGTTGATCATG